>JACCDR011968122.1_pt1 | contig 65744 bp, 60 predicted proteins | sample 7446431 | NCBI WGS metagenome assembly JACCDR01 (sample SAMN15323443, study PRJNA562643) | freshwater metagenome | isolation source: river surface water | place: USA:Blue River Watershed | collected 2017-08-17 | reverse complement strand
GTTACTCATGCGGGTGGAAAGAAACTTGATGAACCACTTGTTGTTCGACCAACTTCTGAAACTATTATGTATGAAGTGTTTTCAAAATGGATACAATCATATAGAGATCTTCCTTTGTTAATCAATCAATGGACAAACGTAGTTCGATGGGAAATGCGTACTCGATTGTTTTTGCGTACAACAGAGTTTCTGTGGCAAGAAGGACATACTGTGCATGAGACAGAAAAAGATGCAGATGATAGAGCTCGACAAATGCTAGAAATTTATAAAAACTTTGCTGAAAATGTTATGGCGATTCCTGTTATTCCGGGAACAAAATCAGAATCAGAAAAATTTGCCGGAGCGCTTCGAACATATACAGTGGAAGCGGTTATGCAAGACGGTAAAGCTTTGCAGTTTGGTACATCTCACAACCTTGGTCAGAATTTCGCCAAAGTATTTGATGTTGGATTTTTAGATAGAGAGGGTGTACGACAGTTTGCATGGCAAACCAGTTGGGGAGTGAGTACTCGTATGATTGGCGGACTCATCATGGCACACAGTGATGATAAAGGTCTTGTCATTCCTCCAAAGATGGCAAGTATTCAAGCTGTTATTACTACTATTTTTGCAAATGATACAAATCGAGAGCAAATCAATGCTAAAGCATATGAAATCGCGGATATGTTAAAAGCCGTAGGAGTTCTGGTAAAAACCGATCTTCGAGATATTCGACCTGGAGAAAAATATTTTGAATGGGAACAAAAAGGTGTACCTGTACGAATAGAGCTTGGTCCAAAAGATATGGAAGCTGGGCAAGTGGTGCTTGTACGACGTGATACAGGAGTAAAAGAAACAGTACAATTAACTCATGTATCAGAAAGAGTTGTTGAGCTATTGAAAACTATTCAAATAAACTTATATAACACAGCACTTGAACGAACTATTTCAAAAAAGAAAAATGTGGATTCAATGGATGATTTTAAAAAAGAAATTGAAGCAGGTAATGTTGTATTAGCTCATTGGGATGGTACTGCTGAAACTGAAGCTTTGATTAAGCAGGAGACTGGTGCAACTATTCGATGTATTCCATTTGATCAAATAAAAGAAAATGGTCTATGTATTCAAACAGGCAAAATGTCTACAGGTAGAGTATTGTTTGGCAAGGCATATTAGATGACTACCTCGGGAACTCACTGTCGTTAATAAAATAGGGCATAAAAAAGACCACCCAGTACTTACACACGCACCTAGAGAAACCCCTAACTCTTACTCACGTGCCTCAGTCCTGGATGGCCTGTAGTCTTGTTTCTTTTTTTAGAAAAGTAACAAGATTGATATTATACTACCATAATTCTTTTAAATATGCAAATAAATACCACCCCGATGCAGAGCGCAAAGCTCCGGGGTATTAACCGTTAACTACTCCTCGGTTCGGAATACCTATATGGTATACTAGGTTCTATGACTCAAGACACCGCACTCGACATATTGAAGACAGGCGCATCGGTGTTTTTGACTGGAGAACCAGGATCTGGAAAAAGTTATACGATCAAAGCATATATTGACTACCTCGCGAGTAACGGTATACATGCATCAGTAACCGCGTCGACTGGCATTGCTGCTACGCATATCGGGGGGATCACTATTCATTCATGGGCAGGTATCGGTATTAAAGAATACATGTCTGAGTACGATATCGAAGCTTTGCATGAAAAAGAGTATATTGTGAAGCGTATTCGAAAAGCTAAAGTTCTTATTATTGATGAGATTTCTATGCTTCCGTCAAATGCGCTTGATATGGTGAATGCAGTGTGTAAAAGCATTCGCGGTATATCTGACATACCGTTTGGTGGGTTGCAGGTTATATTTGTGGGAGATTTTTTTCAGCTGCCACCTATTGTACGAAAGACTTCATCACTCGAATTGTTTGAGGATTCTGGTTTTACATTTACCAGTTCTGCGTGGAAAGAAACTGCACCACTGGTGTGCTATCTAACAGAACAACATCGACAGAGTGATAGTGCATTTGCTGATGTATTGTCTTTGATCCGTACAGGAAAAGTTGGTAACGCGGTGCACGAAGCGCTCAGGAGTCGGGCAGTCAAAGATAAGACAGACTTGCCGGCGGTTACTAAACTATATTCACATAACGTGCATGTTGATCTTGTGAATAATCAAGAACTCGGAAAGATAAAAGATACACTCAAAATATTTGAAATGAAAACGATTGGAAAAGAAACGCTGGTTGCAACACTGATCAAAGGATGTTTGTCGCCAGAAAAACTTGAACTTAAAAACGGTTCAAAAGTTATGTTCACGAAAAACAATCCCGAAAAAGGATTTGTAAATGGAACACTTGGCGTAATCACTGGATATCGAGATGGGTTTCCACTTGTGAAAACTACCAGTGGAGCACTCATACACGTTGAGCCTATGGATTGGACTGTGTCTGACAACGGGCGAGTGTTGGCGACTATTACCCAGATTCCACTGCGACTTGCGTGGGCTATGACTATTCACAAGAGTCAGGGTATGAGTCTAGACAGTGCACTGATGGATCTTTCACAGGTTTTTGAATATGGACAAGGGTATGTGGCACTCTCACGTGTACGGACACTGAAAGGGTTGCATGTGATTGGATATAACGACCGTGCACTTGAAGTGCATCCACGTGTGCAACAAGAGGATAGTGTGTTCAAAGAAGCATCAGATGTCGCCGAATATGAGTTCCATCAGATGAGAAAAGACGAGTTGAAGAAAATGCATGCCAACTACATCACTTCTATCGGTGGAGCAGAAGGGATGGAGGTTGAAAAAGAAGAGAAAAAGGTATTTTTCAAAAAGAAACCAACGCGTAAAAACTATACCGGTAAAAAAGAGACTAAGAAAAAAGTTGTTTCAGTAGATGACGAAGTCCAATACGAATACGACAATATTGATGCATACTAGTTGTACACATTCGCTTTTTTATATCCCTTATATTAAAATACATACATGTCAAAAGGAGAACATCGAGATAAAAAAAATAAAAACGTTAAAAAACTACCTAAAGATCTAGCTGCTAAAAAAGCTGCTAAAAAAGCTGCTAAAAAAGCTGCTGCAGGTAAGAAGTAAACGATTTATCAATACGCATCACTTGAAAAAGTGGTGCTTTTGATATATGTATATGATATATGCTTGCAATACAAAGAGAAATAAGATCTCATGCTACACCTGAAAAAGCTTTGGTTTCAGCTCGTTTTTTCAAAACAGGTATTGGTCAATATGGTGAAGGTGATATGTTTCTCGGGCTCTCTGTTCCACTTTGCAGGTCTATAAGTAAAAAATATATACATATTGAAAAAGCTGATGTACTTGTACTTTTGTCTTCCAAGTATCATGAAGAGCGATTGGTGGCACTTATGATTATGTGTGCTCGGGGTATGAAGGCCGAGTATTTAAAAAATACAAAGTATGTAAATAACTGGGATCTGGTTGATACGTCGGCGTATAAACTAGTTGATGATAAAAAAGTTTTGTTGAGATTGGTGAAAAGTAAAAACATGTGGGAGCAACGGATTGCGATGGTGGCAACATATGCCTGGATTAAAAAAGGGGAGATAGATGTTGCATATACGATTGCGGATATGTTGTTGGGTCACACACATGATTTGATGCATAAAGCAGTTGGATGGATGCTTCGTGAGGCAGGGAAGAAGGATCAGGCGAGGCTGAAGAAGTATGTCGAGGAAAATCATAAAAGGATGAGTCGGACGACGCTCCGGTATGCGATAGAGAGGTTTAGGGAGGTGGTGAGGAAGGGGTTGCTCCGGTTGGGAAAATGATGGGAGATATTTAAAAAAAGTCTATTGACAGCTGTGGTAATATTAACTATATGTTTTTTAAGAGTAAAAAAGAAATAGCAACAGAAGATTTAAAATTATCTGATTACGATAGTATCTGGACTAAGTTTTGTTTTCTTGATGAGACAGGTAATCTTATTCAGAGTACGGATCCAATGATTTACTTCAGGTGGTAGATTTGTTAATTGGAGCGATTACATATGATTTAAAATATAGTGAAGGTATTGTATCCGGCTCAAAATATAAATTAGAATTAGTGGAGTATTTGAAAAAGAATCTAGGTTTAGCTACGTTTAAAGATGGTTTCAAAAATAGAGATTTTAATATATTTGTTAACAAAGAAAAGGAGGGTGAAAAAACTGATTTATAGGTAGAAATAGGTAATGAAAAAGGGCTATCGTCCTAACGGTCGACGCCTTTTTTCGGTACGTTATTCATTATACTCGGATCCTTATAACTGTCAAGGATGCAGACTACTCTACGGTAGTCCTGAAGAAGATTAAAACAAAAAACACCGCCATAAGCGATGTATTTTGTTGGTACTTGGCTACGGTTTGAATAAACATTGACCGTGAGAGGGCAAGCCCATCCAAGTGCCACTGACAGTGTAGTAAATAGATTTAAATAAATGCAAGCAGCTTCTCGAGTTCTCTATAAATCGTCACCCGACTGAAGTCGAGTTGGAATAGTACAGAAAAACCCCTACCGCGTTGCTGTGCGGTAGGGGTTTGTTTTTTTTGACTATTTATTTTTGACGAGTCATTTGTCCGATCAATAAGGTGCAGAGAACTAGAGCGACTCCTGAACATATCCATGTGGTCGCTATCCCATATGTTTGTGCGAGAGCTCCGCTACACAAGAGTCCAATCATGCCACCTAGGTGTGGTGTCATGGATTCAAATGAAGAAACAGTCGCACGTGCATGTGAGGGAATGTTATCGTGTAGATACTGTTCCTTCACCGGTCCGTACATGCCTCGAGGAATCTCGTGCAATACAAACAGGCAAGCTGATACAGGGAATGAATAGAGGGCGGTGATTGCTAGAAACACTCCTGTGCACACCTGGCACCATATCAATGCCTTCTTTTCGTTTTTGATACGATGAGTGAGATATTTTGCAAGGTATGAACCACCCATAAGTCCTGCCATGATAGCAGCAAACATATATCCAAGCTGAAAAGTGTCACCGTTTTCTGGCTTGAAAAATAATTGCCACTGCATGTTAGGTGCTTGAGTGCAGAGTGTTTGAATAATACCGACAGCGAGCAGGAAACGTATCGGTTTGTTTTGTACACCGTACGTAAAGCTATCTCGCACCGTCTTTTTCATTGCGCTGATGTTTGAGGTAAAAGAAAATTTCTTTTTTTCAAAATATTCTTCTTTCAACCAACACATTACTAGTATACCTTCAAGAATTGCAATGCATCCTTCAATGATCCATGGTGCACGCATACCTATGCTCGTCGCGCATTGTGCACCAATGATTGCGCCGAGTATCGAGGCAAGTTTTGGCCATATTGCAGCATGTGCAAAGATGGTCTGATTTTTACCTTCGTAGCCGTGATGCTTGAGTGAATCAACGAGCCATGCTTGAAAGGCACCGCTCGCAAAAGTCATACCGATCGCAATGATACATTCACAGGCGATGAAGCCCCAGAAAGTCGTTGCCATCGAATACAGAAACACTCCAAGTGCTGTGATAAAGCAGGCAACAACGTACGATGCTTTTCTCCCATAGATATCTGCAAAGGCTCCAGTTGGAATCTCGGCAAGAAACAAGGTTAAGAAAAAACAAAAGTTGACCATGTTTACCTCAAACAGATTTAAACCGTGTGAGGATAGATAGGTCACATAGGTCGAAGCAATCATGCTCGAGCCTAAGGAGTGGAGAATTAAGACAGATAAATACTGAATGATAACTGTGCGTATCATAGTGTGTGAAAGGACAAGTTGTTTTGCTGCACTCAGTTCTGGTAGAAGATCTTTGAAAAAGAAAATTCCAGCTGTAGTATGCAGCCGGAATGTTTCTAAAGAGATGTGTTAATTACAAAAATCTCGGCTGCATATGAGTAGGGTAAAGGCGTTACCTTGAGTAGAGATAAGGGTTGCCTTGGCGGACATATATGAAGGGTGATTTTGTGTATTATGCATACGGGGTGGATTGTAACATGGATTGGTGGGTTTGGGAAGGGGGTGCTTTTTAATTACGGGTTGACACTTTACTTGGTATGTATTACAACATTGAACCCTATTGTTTTTATATAATATATGCAGTAGATTGATTACATGCACAAGAAAATAGGAGATTTGGCAGATATATCATCAGGATACACCTTTCGAGGGTCTGTTGAAAATGATCCAAAAGGTCAAGTTTTTGTGGTTCAAGCTAAAAATATTTCCATAGATAAAGACATATTAGGTGTATCCGATTTTATAACTATTTCAAATAAAACTTTAAGAAACCCTTATTTTTTAAAGGCGAATGATATTTTACTTGTCTCAAGAGGTTCTGGAGGTGGTTCGTTTCGAAGTACTGTTTTCAGATCAGACGTAGATAGCGTCATGCCGTCATCATCTTTACATGTCATTCGTATTAAAGACGTAACAGTCTTACCAAAATACATCAGTCTCTATATAAATTCAAAAGAAGGGCAGAAAGCGATTTCTCAGATAGTGACTGGTGCCTCGTATATACAAAGTTTATTAGTTAATAATCTGATAGAATTGAATATACCTATCCCTTCACTTCATACACAAAAAACCATTATTGCACTCCATGAAAATATTCTTGATCAAGAACGGGTACATAAAAGAAAACAAGAGATTCAAAAAACTATTATCAACGCAAGCTTTACTAACTTAATTAATAAATAACATGAAGAAAGAGTCAGAAAAAACAATGACAGAATCAATGAAGGTGGAGGTTGCCTTTCCTGAGTGTGTGCATATTGAACTTGTTCAAGCAAACGATTTGAAACATTATGAAATATTTCTTTGGCTCGTGTCTTTTTCTGCGTCTACAGCCTCAGGATTTTGGGTTTCATTTGCTTCGGTCGCCTTTAATAAAGCCTTGTTTGGGTCAAGTATAGCTTTCTCGTTTCTTACAGCTATCTTTGCTTCTACTGCTTATTACTATAGATCAAAAATTAGTGATACAAAATTAAAAAAGGTGCTCTTATTAGAAAATTTTAATAACAAATAAATCATGACTAATAAAAAATACACACAAGAAGATCTCAATAAAATCCTCTGGGATGCAGCGGATTCTTCTCGTACGCTGGTAGATGCGGGAATATATAAAGACTACGTGTTAGCGATGCTTTTTTTTAAGTACCTAAGTGATCTTTCGAAGAAAAAACGTAACGAGTATAAAGAACGTTTTGGTAATGATGAAAAGCGCACTGAAGAAAAGATGAAGCTCGATAGATTCTATCTTCCTCCGAAATCATCATTTGATTACATGTATTCAATAATCGAGCAAGACAATCTCGGTGAGGAAATAAATAAAGCACTCCATCGCATCGAGGATTGCAACAAAGAAAAACTTGACGGTGTGTTCTCTGTGGATTTCAACTCAGAATCAACGCTTGGAAAACTTGCTGAGCGAAATAAGATGCTTCGACATCTTATACAAGACTTCGCAAAGATGGATCTGGCCGATGTAAATGATGACATCATCGGAAATTCGTACATGTACATGATCGAACGCTTTGGAGCGGATGCAGGTAAAAAAGCTGGGGAATTTTTTACTGTGCGCAATGTTGCAAAGCTTGTGGCTAAACTTGCAGAACCAAAGGCTGGTGCTCGTATTTGTGACCCATGTTCTGGATCAGGAGGTCTCCTTTTACTTGCGGGTGAAGAAGTAGAAAAACAGGGTTCAAAGAATTACGCTCTCTATGGTCAAGAATCAACAGGTTCAACATATCAACTCGCTCGAATGAACATGTTTCTCCATGGAAAAGATTCAGCACGACTTGAATGGGGTGACACACTCAACAATCCACTCCTTGTAGAAGATGATCATTTGATGAGGTTTGACACAGTTGTAGGTAATCCGCCCTTTTCTCTCAAGAAATGGGGTGCTGAAAACGCTGGTAGTGATAAATACAATCGCTTCTGGCGAGGAGTTCCACCAAAAGACAAGGGTGACTTTGCTTTTATTACCCACATGGTTGAAACAGCAAAGCCAAAGACTGGTCGTATCGCTGTTATCGTTCCTCACGGTGTTCTTTTTCGAGGTGGTGCCGAAGGTAAAATTCGTGAGCAACTTCTTAAAGAAAATATAGTTGAAGCTGTTATTGGACTTCCTGCTGGACTTTTTCAGACAACAGGTATTCCTGTGGCTATACTTGTAATTGATCGTTCAAGAGAAAAAGGTGGAGCAAATGAAAACAAAAAAGATGTCTTCTTCATCGAAGCGTCAAAGGAGTTCAAGTCAAACAAAGCTCAGAATATTCTTACTGATGAAAACATTGAGAAGATTTACACTACCTATAAGAAGCGTAAGGATGTAGAAAAGTTTGCTCGTAAAGTAAGTCTCAAAGAAATTGAGGAGAATGATTTTAACTTGAACATCACTCGTTATGTGGATACATTCACAGAGGAAGCTCCTGTAGATATCAAGGCGAACTTGAAAGAGCTTGCTCTGCTTGAGCCAGAGCTAGAGAAGCTTGAGAGGCAGATGGAGGTTTATTTAAAGGAATTAGGAATCAAATAAATAATAAATATATGAATGAAATAATTTGTCCACATTGTAAAAAAGCATTTAAAATTGACGAAGCTGGCTATGCTGATATCCTCAAACAGGTAAGAGATCATCAGTTTGAAGAAGAACTTCTTAAAAGAGAAAGGCTCTTTAAGGCTGATAAAGAGAGTGCTGTAAAGCTCGCTGAAGAGCAAATAAAAAATAACATTAAAGATGATCTTGCTCAAAAGGATTTAGAAATCGCAAAACTTAAGGCCGAAAAAGAACGTGAGGTAACTCTGTCAAAATCCCAAAGTGATATTGAAATAACCGAACTTCGTTCAAAACTTGCATCAATAGAAACTGAGAAAAAACTTGCAATCACTGAAGCGGTAATACAAGTCGAAAAAGAACGCGATAACCTTGCTTCTGAAATAAAGATGAAAGATGCTGAAAAACAGCAAGTGGAATTTTCTTTAAACAGTAAATTTGAAGCAGAGCTTAAAGCTAAGGATGAAATCATTGAGCGCTACAAGGACATGAAAGTAAAACTCTCAACAAAAATGCTTGGAGAGACTCTTGAGCAACACTGTGAAATCGAATTTAACAGACTTCGTGCTATTGGTTTTAAAAATGCAACTTTCGAAAAAGATAATGATGCAACATCTGGAAGCAAAGGAGACTACATTTATCGTGAGTATGATGATATTGGTAATGAGGTTATTTCAATAATGTTTGAGATGAAAAATGAACTAGATACTACTGCTACAAAGAAAAAGAACGAAGACTTTTTAAAAGAACTAGATAAGGATAGAAATGAAAAGAAGTGTGAATATGCGGTTTTAGTTTCATTACTAGAAAGTGATAACGAGCTCTATAATATTGGGATTGTTGATGTATTTCATCGTTATCCCAAAATGTATGTAGTCCGACCTCAATTCTTTATTCCAATCATCACACTTTTGCGAAACGCTGCTTTAAATTCGATGCAATATAAAGCAGAGCTTGCTGTGGTAAAAAACCAAAATATTGATGTTACTAATTTTGAAAATGAGCTAAATGATTTCCGTGACGGGTTTAGTCGTAATTTTCGACTTGCATCTGACAAGTTTAAAATTGCTATAGATAGTATTGATAAGTCTATTGATCAGTTAGAGAAAACTAAAGACGCCTTACTTTCATCAGAAAAAAATTTACGTCTTGCAAATGAAAAAGCAGAAGATTTAACTATAAAAAAATTAACAAAAGGAAATATGACTATGCAAGAAAAATTTAAACAAGTTTCAGAAGAATAATATTAATTGTAATGACCGAAATGTCTTTAAACTAATTATTAATTAATCTAAATATAAAATATGCAAATATATTCAAATTTGGGAGGATCTTCTAATGTAAATAGTTACGAGATTGGTATAGATTTTATACGAGTTCGATTTAGAGATTCCAGTATTTATAAATACACCAATAGTAGTGCTGGGGAAAATCATGTAAGTGAAATGAAAAAACTTGCACAATGTGGACAAGGTTTAAATTCTTACATTATGTTGAATTGTAAAAAAGGATACGAAAGTAAAGAGTAATTTGAACCCAGTAAGAGATATCTAATTTTTAGATATCTCTATACTGTTTTTAAAACAGTAGTATTATGAAAACAAACAAACCACAAAAAAATATTCCGGAAGGATGGCAAGAAACAAAACTTGCTGATATTGGCGTGTTTTCAAAAGGCTCTGGCATAACAAAAGATCAATTAACCAAAACTGGCCATAACGCGATTAGATACGGTGAACTATATACAAAGTTTAATTTTAAGATTGAAAAAATATATTCACATATTCCAACAGAGGTAATACCAACATCAACTAAAATAAAGTACGGGGATATTTTATTTGCTGGATCTGGCGAGACAAATGAAGAAATAGGAAAATCTGCAGCTTATCTTTTAAACCAAGATTGTTATGCTGGGGGTGATTTAATTATATTTACCCCTAAAAATGCTGATAGTCTATTCCTTTCCTATTCTTTAAATATTGGTGAGGGTAGAAAAAAACTTACAGAACTTGGACAAGGACAATCTGTTGTTCATATTTACAAGAGTGAGATTGAAAAATTAAAGCTACATCTTCCACCTCTCCTCGAACAATCCCACATTGTCGCCGTCCTTGAAATATGGGATAAGGTAATCGAAAAACTTACTCGAAAAATTGAAGCTAAAAAACAAATCAAGAAAGTATTAATGCAGGAGTTGCTAACTGGTAAAAAAAGATTAACTGGATTTAATGAAAATTGGTATGTCACTGAACTAAAAAAGATTGCTGAGATATTTTCTGGAGGCACTCCTGATACCAGTAACAAGTATTTTTGGGACGGTAATATAAATTGGATAACTCCGACAGAAATTACAAGAACTGGTAAATATATCATTCAACAGACAGAGAAAAAAATAACAGATTTGGGTCTTAAAAATAGTTCTGCAAAGCTACTCCCTAAAAATTCTTTAATTATATGCACCCGTGCGACTGTTGGGGAATGTGCGATTTCTACATATCCCATTTCAACCAATCAGGGTTTTAAGAATCTTGTTCCAAAGAGTAATACAAATGTTGAGTACCTTTATTATTTTATAAAATCAATTAAAAATAAGCTTATAAAACTCGGATCCGGCAGTACATTTTTAGAGATTTCAAAAGGTGATATTGAAAAACTAAAAATTCATTTACCGCCTATAGATGAGCAAACTGCAATTGCTCAGATTCTGGCAACTGCAGACAAAGAAATCGCTGAGTTGGCAAAGAAATTATCGATTATTAAAGAACAAAAACGATACCTCCTCAACAATCTAATTACCGGAACGATTCGCACACCTGAAACATTATCAACCAAGCTAAAGAAATAAGTATATGAAAAAACCACAATCACAAAACAAAATACTACCTGCATTATTTGAAGCAAAAGAGGTTCGTCGTGTATGGCATGATGAACAATGGTATTTTGCAGTTTCAGATGTTGTTGAAGTCTTATCTGACTCAAAAAATGTAAAGCAGTATATTAAGAAGATGCGTTCACGTGATCCAGAGCTTTCTGTCAACTGGGGTACAATTTGTACCCTCCTTGACGTAATTGCAAAAGACGGTAAAAAACGTATTGAAAATATGTCTAATCTACAAGGTATTTTTCGAATTATTCAATCTATTGCATCTCCAAAAGCTGAACCTTTTAAACAATGGTTGGCAAAAGTAGGACAGGAAAGAATCGATGAAATGATGAATCCGGAGCTCGCTCTCAACCGTTCTCGTGAATACTGGCAGAAACATGGACGGAGTGAAAAATGGATACAGCAGAGAATGATGGGGCAGGAGACTCGTAACAAACTGACAGATTATTGGAAGTCCGCAGGTGTCGAAGAGGGTAAAGAGTATGCGATTCTAACAAATATTATCCATCAGGAATGGAGCGGTTTGGGCGTGCAAGATCACAAGAAATTAAAAAAACTAGGAAAGTCTGTAAATGTTCGTGATCATATGTCTGAAGCAGAGCTTATTTTCACAGCGCTCGCCGAATTGTCTACTCGTCAAATTGCTGAAAACATGGAAGCACAAGGGCTTGAAGAAAATAAAATACCAGCAAAACGTGGTGGAAAGATTGCAAAAGATGCGCGGTTGGCGCTCGAAGAGAAAACTGGCAAAAAGGTCGTAACGGACGGTAACTATTTACCGCCAAGTAAGAAGAAATTGAAATAAACACATGTCACTCACAAACGTAAATTTCGATGAAGCCAAACAGTCACAGCTCCCACTCGTAGAGCTTCTCTTGAACATGGGTTACACATATGTTTCCGTGGAAGAAGCACTGCGACAGCGTGGCGATACTTCAAACTTCATCCTTGCGGACATTGCTGCAAAGAAGCTCATGGAGATAAACGGGTACGAGGTTGATGGTGTAGAGTATAAGTTCAGTGAGAAGGATGTACGAGATGCTATCGACGAACTTGAACATATCCAGTATGAAGGACTTATTGATACCGCTCAGAAAGTTTACAACACCATCATGCCAACAAGTGGCGGTAAGACTATCAAGGTGAATCATAGTGGTAAGAAGGTATCAAAAAACTTTAAGTTTATAGACTTTGAGAATATTGAGAAGAATGCTTTCCATGTAACTGTAGAGTACGTTGCGAGTGGAAAACAAAATATTCGTCCTGATATTGTTGTCTTTGTAAACGGTATTCCTTTCGCAGTAATTGAGAACAAAAAGTCTAGTGTAGATGTAAAGGAAGCTATCAATCAGATGAACCGTAACCAAGGTCCTGAATATTGTCCGAAGCTTTTCACCTATACTCAACTTCTTATTGGTACTAATGGTAAAGAATTGCAATATGGAACAACAGGTACACCAAACAAGTTCTATGCGGTGTGGAAAGAAAAGGGGGCAGATCAGGAAATGCTCAGTGAAAAATTATTAGATCTTATTCAAAAAGAAATTGATAATGAGACATACACTCAAATACTTGAAGATTTGAATGGATACACTGATGGACATAGACAGAGAACAGATAGACTCCCTACCGAACAAGATTGTGGCGTCATGTTCTTGTTTGAACCAAAAAGACTTTTAGATCTGACGAAAAACTATATTCTCTTTGATGCGGGAGTAAAGAAGCTCTCACGCTACCAACAGTATTTTGCGATCCATAAAATGCTCAAGCGAGTGGAAGAGGAAGAAATAACTGATCAAAGTATTACTCGACGAAAAGGTGGGCTGGTTTGGCATACTCAAGGGTCTGGTAAATCGCTCACTATGGTGATGTTTGTGAAAGCTCTTATTGAAGATCCTCACATATTGAATCCGCGAGTGATCATTGTTACAGATCGTAAAGATCTAGATAAACAAATTAGAGATACTTTTAAGAACTGTAACCTCAAAAAAGAAGTTGTACAGGCAACAAGTGGCCAACACCTCATCGATCTTATTAAAGACAAAGACTTGTCTGTTGTAACTACTCTTGTTCAGAAATTTGAATCAGCTGCGAAAAAGAGCACAGGATTTATTGATAATGATAAAAATATCTTTGTACTTATCGATGAAGCACACCGAAGTCAGAATGGTATGGCTAACTTTGAAATGAATCGAATCATTCCAAATGCTTGCTACATCGGGTTCACAGGTACACCGCTTATGAAAAAGGACCGAGAGAGTTGGAAGAAGTTTGGCGATTACATCGACAAGTACACTATTGATGATGCCTTGGCAGACAAGATCATTCTTCCACTTATCTATGAGGGCCGGTATGTTGACCTTATTCAGAATGCTGAGCAGATTGATCGCCATGTTGAGCGAATTACAGAAGGATTGAATGAAAAGCAAAAGAAAGAGCTGCAACGATATGTGGGGACTAAGATCATCAAAGATAACCCTCAACGTATTGTTGAGATTGCGTATGATATCGAGAAACATTTCATTGATAACTTCCAGTACACAGGACTCAAAGCTCAGATTGTTGCTCCGTCTAAATACTCAGCAATTCTTTTTCAGAAGTTTTTCGAAACTCGCGGGAATATCCGCACAGCCGTAATCATTTCTGATGAGCACGAGGATGGCGATGAGGAAAATCTCCACAAGAAAGAAGTGGTCGGATACCTAGAGGGTGTTCGAAAAAACCACAGTAGTGTTGAGAAATATGAAAAAGATGTTGTTGATAGCTTTAAACACAACGACGACGGTATTGAAGTGATCATAGTGGTAGATAAGCTTCTTACTGGTTTTGATGCGCCACGAAACACAGTGCTCTACCTTGCAAAAGATTTGCGAGATCATAATCTACTTCAAGCTATTGCTCGTGTGAATCGACTCTACGAAAACAAGAAAGAGAAGCCGAAGACTGCAGGTTACATTATGGACTACTCGGAAAATGCAAAGAATATCGATACTGCGATGAAGCTATTCGGTAATTATGATGAGAACGATGTTAAGGGGACTCTTATCGATATTTCTGACAAGATTCAAGATCTCGAGCAGAGTTACGCTACTGTTCATGATCTGTTCAATGAGATTAAGGGGTCAAATGATGATGAGGTATATCTCCAGTTTTTGTCAGATCAACCAAGACGAGAGACCTTTTACAAGATTCTTAATGTGTTCATTAAGAATTTGAACGAGTGTTTTGTGTTACAGGATTTCGTTCATGAATTTAAACATCTTGATCTTTATAAACGTGAGCTTAAGAAATTTATGGAGCTTCGTAAATCCGCGAGTTTGAAATACGCTGATCATGTTGATCTTATTGAGTATAAGCAATCTCTGATAAATATTCTTGATAAATATGTGGATGCGAGAGGTGTAGAATTATTGACTAAACAAGTAAACATAACTGACAGAAAACAATTTGAAGAAGCTGTAGCTGGACTTGGTTCTGATAAATCAAAAGCAGAGGCAATTGCGAATCAAACTGAGCGAACTATTACTGAGAAAATGGATTCTGACCCTGAATTCTATGAAAAGTTTTCAAAAAAGATTTCAGATATTCTTGAAAAGATGCGACAAGGTAAGCTTGCAGATGTGGAGGCTTTAAAACAGATGAAATTAATTAGCGATGATGTTGTGAATAAAAAAGACGAAAATCTACCCAATGAAATCGAATTGGAAAAAGGTTCAGATGTATTTTATCGTAATCTCCGATCAGTTTTTGTTAATTTACACGTGACTGAAGATTTATACATTAGAACTATCATTGATATCTTTACTATCATTAAAAATGAAACAATCGTTGATTGGAATAAAAATATAGATGTAAAACGTAAAATACGAAACAGTGTAGACGATTACCTTTATGATGTTCTAAAAACTGAACGAGGTGTGCTAATTGATAATGATCATATTAAAACCATGATTGATCTAATAATGCAATTAGCAGAAAATAATCCGAATTTATTCGCATAAAGGTATAATGAAAGAATTTATTTTTGGAACATTCGCATATGAATATGAACTTATTAAGCAAAATCGTAAAACATTGAGTCTCACAGTAACTCCTGATTTACGAGTTGTTTTGAAGTGTCCTGAAAAAACTGAAGATCAGAGAATTCAGATGTTTCTTCAAAGAAAATGGTTTTGGTTAGAAAAACAGCTTTCTTTTTTCAAAAAATATCAAAGAAAAATATATGAAAAAGAGTACTCCTCTGGAGAGGGTTATCTATATTTAGGTAAGCAGTATAAGTTACTTATACAGAAAAGGAAAAATAATAACGTTTCTTTAACCAAAGATAAATTAATTATATCTACAGCTAAAGAGGTTAATAACAAGAAATATACTAAAAAGCTTCTCGATGAGTGGTTTGAGGAAAAAACCAGAAACATCTTTCAAGAGAGATATGTTGAAATCTCGAAATTATTTGACTATAAATCTCTACCTGAGTTATGTATACGGGATATGAAGAAACGGTGGGGAAGTTTTTTAAATAAAAATAAAATATTCCTTAACCCAAAGCTTATTCACGCATCTAAAGATTGTATTGATTATGTTATAATTCATGAGTTGTGTCATATGAGATATAAGAATCATGATAAAAAGTTTTTTAGTTTTCTAAAGGAAAAATGTCCTCGATGGGAAAAGATAAAAGAAAAGTTAGAACTGTTTATAATTTAATCTAAACACCCCATGCAAAACCAAGTCCTCGAAATCCTCATCCCAAACGAACCAACCGGCTATAAAATCGTCCACCTAAAAGGATGGGAAGGTAAGTGCTTTATCGTACCTCGAACCGAACTCAAAAACTTTTCATCCCGTCCTGAAATAAACCACCCGGGCATATATTTCCTCTTTGGTGAAAGTGACGAATCAACAAATCAAAAGCTATATATTGGGGAAGGGGAAAAGTTTTACAATCGCCTAACTGATCATGATGTTAAAAAAGATTTCTGGAACTTGGCTATTATTTTCACTGGTGGAATCGATAAAGGGGATATAAAGTATTTAGAATTCTTAGCAACAACAACTGCGGAGAAGATTAATCGGTATGATATTACAAATATTGTTACACCTGCAGAAAACACGTTATCTGAATTTAGTCTGGTAGCGGTGAAGAATTATTTCAATGTAATAGCATATATTCTAAATGTATTGGAATATCCTGTATTTTCAGATATTACACAGGAGATTTCATCAACTGAAATCTATTATCTTAAATCAGAAGGAGCAGATGCAAAAAGTCAGTTACTTAAAGATGGTAGTTTAAATGTATTGGCAGGATCACTGGCTAGAATAAAAGAAACGGAGTCTTTCACAGGTTGGTCATTGTCCGCAAGAAAATCTTTTATTGAGGATAAGACTTTGATCGAGGTAGGGGATGGTCTATCTTATACATTAACAAGAGATGTGCTATTCAAAAGTCCTTCAGCTGCCGCTGCTACACTCACAGGAAGATCCATCAACGGGTGGACGGCCTGGAAAGATTTGAACGGAAAAACATTAGATGAAAACTTGAGATAACAGTATGAACACACAGACAAGTTTTAACCTTATAGGTGTAAAAGGTATTTGAAGATGTAATTAGTGACCATTTTCCTGATGTCAGGAAAATGGTCACTAAAATATAAAAAAATCTATAAGTCAATAACATCTTCCTGACATCAGGAAGATGATACCTGTCAACCCTTCAACCTATCCACATCACCTTTACTCAACCCCCGACTCTCACCACTCCTCATATTTCCAATCTCAATCCCACCAATCTTAACCCGCACCAACTCCTCCACAGTCAGGTGTACAAACGCACACATACGTCGGATCTGATGTTTCCGTCCCTCATGCAGAACGATTGTAAATACATTGTTTTTTACCTTCGTAACCTCACACGGTTTCGTTTTGATACCATCGAGCAAAATACCTTTACTCATAGTTCGTATATCACTTTCTTTTATACTTTCTCGCACTGTCACTCTATATGTTTTACCAATGCTCGAATCTTTTTGTGTCAGTGCTTTTGCAAGTGTTCCGTCATTTGAAAGTATTATCAGTCCTTCACTTTCTGCATCAAGTCTACCAATAGGGGACAAGTGTTTAAACTTTGGAAAGACATCGTGAATGTCTTTGATATCGGCTGTTCTATTTGTCTCAACTCCTCGAGGTTTGTACAGTAAAACATATTCTTTCTTTTCTGTGCCAACAGTTACTTTATCTTTACGTACATCTATACCGAAACCTGTGTTTTTATTAACTTTTCCATTTACCAAAACTTTTCCTTTGAGTATCAGGTCCTTCGCCTCACGTCGTGATGCGAGACCAAGCGTTGCTATGTGTTTTTCGAGACGTATCAGACCGTCTTTGAGGGTTCGAGGGGAGTTTTGCATATAGTGCACAGTGTAGCACGGGAGTAGTTGCAACTAAAACAATGGTCGGGTAGGATAGAGGATAGAACTGAAATCTTAACCCAACCAATATAATATGATGAAGGAAGAATTTTTCATACTTCGCAATAGAATCATGGAATCTACTGGTGGAAAAAAGGTAAAAGACATGGCTGCTATAGGTGCAGAGATGAAAGATCACGCTGCGGACCTGCGTGCTTTCAAAGGTCTCTTAGTTGGATACTTATGTCTCACCGATTGTAATATCTATGACAAAGAACGCACCTTTTTGTTCACTCTGAGAAAGGGAGATGTGATTGAGGTTAAAACATCCAATGCAGGCAAAACTGCTTGCATGGTCTCACACTGTCCATGCCGCCACTTACCGCTAGAGGATTTACTCTCGGAAGACGATGTTGTTGAATGCTTGTTACCCCTTCATGATTATGAAGGAATGAGACATTTGTTGAAGTGTGTTCCAAAAACCTCTTAAAAACATAACCCTACGAAAACCCCTTACCTTGGCACCGTAAGGGGTTTTGTTATGTTATATCGTTACCGATGATATACTTACATCCAATGTACACTTTCCGTCGAAATCGTCGTTCAAAACACCTCCGTTTGACCATAAAACTAAATGGCGAAGTAACGGTCACAGCACCTCTCAAAGCCTCAGAATCGCTCATACAGCGCTTTATTGCAGATAGAGCTACTTGGATACAAACTCGTTTGGATCATATAAAAAGCTTACCAAAACTAGAGGAGGGGACATATAAAACCCATAAGGATATTGCCTTACGCATAGCTATAGAACGAACAAAACACTTTAATAAATATTATAATTTTACGTATAAAAACATTACCATTAAAAATCAAAAAACCAGATGGGGGAGTTGTTCAAAAACAGGAAATCTGAACTTTAACTATAAGATTGCGCTTCTGCCTGGACATTTGGCAGATTATATTGTAGTCCATGAATTGTGTCATTTGGGTGAGTTTAATCATTCATATAAATTTTGGAATTTGGTTGGAGAAGTTTTACCGAACTATCAAGAACTTCGTGCGGAGCTTAAAAAGATGCATGTAGGATGATACACTAGTATATATGGACCTACACCCAATCATTGTGCATTTTCCAGTTGCACTCTTAACTATATATGCGCTTTTGGAAATACTTACCTGTAGTAAAAAGCTTCGCATGCTGCCATCTTTTTTCACACTGAAAACTTTTTTGCTTGTGATAGGGTTCTTGAGTTCTCTGGTGGCTGTTATGTCTGGCGAACATGCATTACAGATAAGTGATGCAACTATAAACACACAGATTGCAGATATGCATGAGAAGTTTGCTGAAGCTACACGAAATATTTTTGCTGTTCTGGTACTTATATATGTTTCAATGTATGCAAAGTATCCGCGAATTCAAAAAATTGGAAATTTCTTTAGAACATATTTTTTTATTACGATTATAGGTGCAGTTGCTGGACTTGTGGCTGTATCTATTACCGGTGCACTTGGCGGAGCGCTCGTGTACGGTGTTGAAGCCAAAGATCCATTCATTCGATTTGTGGTTGAGTTGCTGGGATTGAATTAATTAAGTGCCCCTCTATATATATGTCGTAAAAGATACATTGTGCGACATCCTAATAAACCAAGAAAGCCTTCCTCCCTATATAATATAAAGAACATACATACCCTTCCTCGATGCAGAACATCGTCATTAATAAAAAAACCGCAGTCCATTACGACTGCGGTTTTTTTATTAATGACGTATCAAGCTATTTAATCAACTTCACACCCAACTCTTGTAACTGCTCAGTCGGCATCGGTGCCGGAGCTCCAGTCATCAGGTCTCTCCCTTCGCCTGTTTTTGGAAATGCAATCACCTCGCGAATGTTCGGTTCATTTTGCAAAAGCATAACGATTCGATCAACACCTGGTGCAAACCCTCCGTGTGGTGGAGTACCAAATGTAAAGGCTTCGAGCATATGTCCAAACTTTTCTTGGATCTTTTCTTCTGGCATATTTAAAAGTTCAAACACTTTGTGTTGAATATCTTTTTGGTGAATCCGAATACTTCCTGATGAAAGCTCGTATCCGTTTAATACAAGATCATATGAGTTTGCTCGAATCTCAAGTAGAGACTCGTCACCAACTTTTGCATGCATAAACTTTTCAACATCATCTGGATGTGTTGAACAAAACGGATGATGTGCAGCTGCTATACTTCCATCTTTCATTCGCTCAAACATTGGGAAATCAACAATCCATGCAAATGCGAGTTCATCAGGATCTTCTTTGTTTACCCGTAGATCTGGTTTGTCTGATCCATACTTCTCCATACTTTCCGCATATGTAAGTCGTGTAAATGTAGCTGCCGTCAGCTTCTTGTGTGGATACAACTCTGCAACCAGCTTTTTAAACATCTCTTCTGTAAACTGTAGAATAGTTTCTTGGTCTATGAAAGACATCTCAAAGTCGAGTTGTGTAAACTCTGGCTGTCTATCCCCTCGTTGATCTTCATCACGCATACATCGTGCGATTTGGAAATATCGCTCAAATCCAGAAACCATTAATAGTTGTTTGAACTGTTGAGGTGATTGTGGAAGTGCGTAAAAACTACCGTTGTGAAGTCGTGACGGTACAAGATATTCTCGTGAACCCTCAGGCGTTCCTTTCATTAAGATCGGAGTTTCGATCTCAATAAATCCGTTCGTATGCATATACTCTCGGAAAAAAGTGATGATTTTATCTCGCATCACAATATTGTCATGCATACGCTTTCCTCGTAGATCAAGGTATCTATACTTAAGTCGAACTTCTTCCCCTACTTCTTTTGAATCATGAATATCAAACGGCATAGTTTCTGATGCATTGATAATATCAATATGTGTGATCTCGATTTCGATATCACCATTTACAGAATCCTTTTGAATGTTTCGCTCAGGTCGAGCATTGACGATACCCTTGACAGAAACTACATATTCTGATCTTAACTTTGAGGCAACTTCAAGTACATCAGCTCGGCTTGGAAGTACAACTCCTTGTACAACTCCGTCTTTGTCGCGTATTTCTAGGAAGATAAGTTTTCCTTGATCTCGTCGAACGTGAATCCAACCAAAAATCTGGACTTCTTGTGTGAGATGGTTGTGAAGATCACGTGTAAAAACTCTTTTAGTGTAAAGCGGTTCTGGTGTCATATACAAGCTATAGTAGCATAGCTATTCCCCTACCTCAATCGATTCTGTAGCATTAGCTTTGTTTAATTTTGCGTTGTAGATATCATTAAATCCTTGAATCACATTAGGAGAACGATTTAATCGTTTACTTTGTTCAACATTGATTTTGTATGAACTGATGATACGAGGGAGAGAAAAGAAATACCAAATACCAAATACAATAGCTGTACATGTAAATGCAACACTGAACGCAATAGCTCGTTTGTGATGATCGGGTCGTTGTCGAAGTTTGTGTACATGTCGATGCACATGAGCTTTTAGCTTATGATGAAAAGCATGGTGTTGACTTGCTGTTTCTGCTTCAACTGATTCGTTATGCACATGAGCAGACTCTGTGGTGAGTGCATCTTTGAGAGATGATTTAGTGCTATTCATATATATAGAGAAGTATATCAATTATGATCGTACAATGTACAGTTTTTGATTTGACCCTTCTATATCCTTCTTTTTGAGTGTAAGTTTTTCTTGAATTTCAGTAGCAGGGTCTGCTCCAATCTCTTTGATAAATGCTGTCAAATGAGCATCTTTTATGTCGGTAAACCCCATCGGAATAACTACTTTCGGTTCGATGTTGTTTACGATTTCTGCAGCCTGTTTTGTAGTCAATCTCCCCTCACCTGATATAGGAACGCATAGTATGTCGACTTCGCCCTCAACTGAAATAGGCTTCTTGTCTTGAGTATGTGCTTCATCTTTTCCAGCAGCACCTAGAAACAAAACTCGCATACCGTCAAGCTCAAAGACATAGTAGGTTGTTCCTGCGGAATGGTTGATACCATCATAGTTACTGTATGTCTCATATCCTTTGATAAATGTTCCCGAAACTTCGTACTCTCCTGGGCCTTTAAGAACATGTGGTTCTTTATTTCCATATGAAAGATCATATCCTCCTGACATATCTTCATGGAGTGTTGATTGTAATACTATTTGAGCTCCAAACTTTGGACCTTTCAGGGTTGATTCTTTTGAAAATGGATCTGTGGCAATAACTGTATCTCCAACTTGGAATTTGAAGAATTGATTGCCGAAAAAGTTGATGATCATGATCAGTAGTATAACAGATTCTAAGGGTAGTCTCTAGTCCTTAGGGTGGTCTATATTGGATTGGTGAAAAAGCTATTTTTAGGATACTATAGGAGAACTCTATGTATATTCCGAAAACCCCGAATGCTCGAACTGAGTTTATCTTGTCTTGCTGTAGTCTGTTCTTCTTAGGACTCTCTGGATTGTATTTTCTCCTTTTGGTATGGAACTATCTCCATCTAGGATCTGAATACCACGGTCTATCCCCTGTTGTTGGTGGTTTGGTTGTCGTGTTGTCATATGTTGCTTACAGTTTAAATCGCCGAAAATACACTAACTTTTCACTTCTTGTACTCATCACAACACTCTTAACTATTTGCACACTAACCGGGATATGGTGGGGTTTTAACATATCTTCTGTGTTGCTTGGATATATTATGTCTATTGTTATCATGTCAACAGTTGCTAATAGAAGACAAAATATAATTCACCTCGTGTGTATATGTACATTGATTGCTGTTGGATATACATATCGGGTACATGTTGCTGAAAACCCTATCGTGTATCAAAAAACAGAAACAACACTTGATGATGTGTTTGAATTTTATATTATATTTGCATTTATAACTGGTGTGTTGTTACTTTCAAATAGAGAGCAACAAAAACTGCTTGATAGATCAAGACGATCTGAAGGAATGCTAAAAAAAGAACGGGATAATTTGGAATCAATTGTTGAACAACGAACAAAAGAAATCAAACAATTACAAATGGATTATATAGGAGAAATGTATCGCTTTGTTGAGTTCGGTAAGCTTTCAAGTGGTCTCTTTCATGACCTCATGAGTCCTATTCAAACACTCAAGATCTATATTGAATCATTTAAACAAAAAGAATCTACACCTGAAGTCACTCGTCAATTCTCTTTGATTGAGAAAGTTGCCCATAAGGTCGAAGATATGTTGCATACTATGCGTTCGCAGATAAAAATTGACTCAAATATTGAAACGTTTGATGTGTTATCTGATATCCGTGATTTGATTATCATGACACGCTATATACATTTAAAGCATCATATTGATGTTGAAGTTGTGTGTGATGCTGAAATGTTTGCAGTGACTACAAAGCGAACTATTTTAAACCACATATTGTTGAATCTCATATCAAATGCATGTGAAGCATGTATCCCTGTAACAGATGAACGAGAGTGTCGAGTTGTGATTCGAATAGGTAGAAATACAGATAAAAAATTGCGAAATTATATCTCTATCGAAGATACAGGTGTTGGTATATCTACTGATAATCTTCAAAAAATATTTGATCCATTTTTTAGCACCAAACAATCTGTCGGTGAGGCTATCAATTGCGGTATAGGTCTTTCATCTGCGAAGCATGCGATACAAAAACATCTTGGTGGAAAGTTATTTGTTGAGAGTGATGAGGGCACAGGAACTACAATGACTATATTGTTCTAGTAGTTTTCTTTGCCCGCTGTGCACTCCCCTTCACCGTTCCGGCATGAGTGTACCCTCACCAGCTCTCAACCATAAGTAGTTCTGTATGCCCCATATCTTTCCAGATCTCTTCAGTTACAAACGGTATAAATGGGTGCGCTATTTTCAACACGCCAGCAAACATACCTCGAAGTTGTCCGCGAGCTTTTGTTTTTTCTGCATCCGTTGCATGTACATCATTTAAAATCTTTTTAATATCTTCGATCACGATATCGGCGAAATCATGCCATACATAGTGATACATACTCTCCGCCGCCATGTGAAGTTGATAGTTTTCTATATGTCCTGCGATCTCAGTTTTTGCGACATCAAGACGTCCGTGCATATCTGATGCAGTATCGAGTTCTGTATCAGAGTCAGAAGTATTTTCAAATACAAACCGCGCGATGTTCCAGAGCTTATTTACAAACTTTTTGTATGCACGAACTTTATCAAGTGTCAGAGGCATGTCGTTTCCTGGAGTATTTCCAACAAGGAGTGACATACGAAGTGCATCTGTTCCAAATTCGTCAGCAAGATCGATTGGACTCATTACATTTCCTTTTGACTTACTCATCTTTTGGCCCTTAGCGTCGAGTACCATACCGTGCATATATATATCTTTGAATGGAACTTCACCTGTAAGATACAGTCCGAAGATAATCATTCGAGGTATCCATTTGAAGATAAGATCTCGCCCTGTTTCCATAAGTTGTGATGGATAAAACTTTTTAAAGTCTTCTCCTTCAGTAAATCCGAACACTGCTACAGGCCACTGTCCTGATGAAAACCATGTATCAAATGTATCAGTATCCCGAATCCACCCTTCTCCTTCTGGTTTCTCTATACCTACCACAACCTCTTCGGTATCTGTACCGCGGTTTTTAAACCAAGCTGGGATAGAGATTCCCCACACTATCTGTCGTGAGATGTTCCAATCCATTGGGTTACTCATCCAGTATTCATATACTTTTCGGAATTGATCAGATACAAAGTGTATCTTTTTATCATGTGATGCTTTAAGTGCCATCTCAGCAAGTGGTGCCATCTTTACAAACCATTGGTCTCGAAGTTGCGGCTCTATGGGTGTCTCACATTTGTAACATACGGGCACAGTGTTTTTGTATGCTTCATCTCTTTTTACAATCAATCCTTTTTGTTCAAGAATCTCAACCACTTGTTTTCGTCCTTCGGTTATTGCTTTCAACCCTTTAAGTGGACCGGCAACATCCATCAACTTCCCATTCTCATCTATAACTTGCATCATATCCAAGTTATGTCGTCTGGCAATCTCAAAATCTACAGCTGAGTGCCATGGTGTGATAGTCATCGCACCTGTTCCAAACTCCATGTCTATAGAGTCATCTTTGATGATGGTAAATGTTTGTGGACCGTTAATCCATTCTGCTTCAAACGTGTCTCCTTGTGTATACTTTGCATATCGTTTGTCATGTGGATGTACAACTATGTACTTGTCAGCGAACTTTGTTTCAGGACGAGCTGTGCCGATTTCGAACTCTCCAATCTTAAACGTGTAAAATGTTGTAGCAAATTCTTTTGAAAATGTTTCTACATCTGAAAGTGATGTTTGATGTTTACTACACCAGTTACAAGTTCGCTTCCCTCGATAAATAAGTCCATCTGTATGCATTTTTAGAAATGTCTGCTGTACACCTTTGATTACCTCTGCATCCATGGTGAACGTATCTCGACTCCAGTCTGCCGAAACTCCGATTCGCTTTATCTCACCTGTTACAGTGTTTTTATTTGTTTGAGTAAAATCATAAATCTCTTTGTATAACTGATCGCGGTCCATACCAAAACGTGTTCGTCCTTCTTTTTCTAACTGCTTTTCATATACCACTTGTGTTTCAAATCCAGCATGATCAGTCCCAGGAAGAATAAGTACTTTGTTTCCCTGCATACGCATATATCGTCCAATTACATCCTTAAGTGTTCCATCAAGTGCATGTCCAGCATGAAGTCGTCCGTTGGCGTTTGGTGGAGGTATGATAGTTGTCCATGTTTTTGCAGAGGCAAAACGCTCTGGTAGTTTATCTGGGTTGAAGTAACCAGATGCGAGTTCTGCTGCATAGACAGGACCTTCGACTTCTGTTGAGTTGTAGGGTTTTGTATATTTAGAAAATATGCCTGTTAAATTAGGCTTTTGTGTCGATTCCATAGAGTGCATGGTAGCACAAAATTCCTTTATTTTGAAGATGAATATCCTGGATCAAACAAACTCACACTTGTATCACCATTTAACAAATCCGCAATACGCTTCGCTCCCCAGATCGCTGGCAGTATACCGATACCATTGCATCCTAAGTTGTACATAAGTACTGGATGCCTTTTCTCAAAACCGACCATACGCAATCCGTTTTGTGTATATCCCATCAAACCATGCCACATGAACTCTTTATGATCTGGTTCAATAGGTCGTGCGCTAAAATTTTTATTTATAAATGCATCGTACTCCGCTTTAATATTTGGATGGTAGGTATGATCTTTTCCATATCTACTTGTGTCTTCAATAATAGTCCCCTTTCCCCCGAGACAAAATAGATTTTTGGGTTCTTCGTGTCCTAAATCATATGGTCGCCTTGTTGTGTAGACATATTCTGGTGCATAGGCAATATCACGCAGTGCTTCAGGATCTTTTTTATATTTTGAATCAAGGTAAGCAAAAGCTGACGGAGTATGGTTGATCTCTTCAGTAATACCAAGCATATATCCTATGTTACCCTTCACATGTTTATGAAAATCATAATTGATATTTGTGTTGTTATCTACAATATCGAAATGCTCAAAACCATTTGTACACAGGATCACCTTATGTGCTGCAACTATTTTACCAAACTCTGTGTGTATGTGTGCAGAATCAGTATTTAGTATAACTTTATCTACCGGAGATTTTTCAAATACTTGAAATCGTTTGATTCCATAAGTGCTTTGTAAATACGTTGTCAACTGCTCTGTCAATACTGCACTGTTTAAACATCCTTTTCGAAGTGGATAGGCTGCTATGTATTCAGGATTTTTAGTTTCTGCGAGAGAAAGTATTGAATCGTGTGCAATAAGCTCGTAATAGTCGCTATATTGACTATCGATTTTAAGATCGTGTATATATTCTCGTGAAATATACATTTTCTTTAAATTGATACCACCCTCATCTGCGAGAGACATGTCGGCCAACTTGTCATGTATCTGTTCTTTGGTTGAAAATACATCATACCCTTCAAACGTCGAGTATGGCACTGTGAGCTCTGCATCGTGCACCACTTCTTCAAGTAGCATCCACGCGGATTTAACAGACTGAAGTGCATCAGCAACTTTTTCTAATCCATATTCTTCAACTAAAGAAACTGTTGACCTTTCGAGCTCATCAACAAGCTGTCCTGCGTTGTGTCCTGTGGCCCCGTGTGCGATTTCTGACGCTTCAATTATGGCTACTTTGTGATTTGTGTGTTTTAAGATCCGATACGCCGTCATAACACCTGATACACCACCACCTACAATGCAGATATCTGTTTCGACATCTGTTTGGAGTGTATATAGAGGTCGAGTTCTATCAAGTTGATTGATCCACGGAGATTTAAGAGGTTGCATACATTCTACATAATATCATTATTCACCCATTCGACAAATTATTTGAAATTGATCTTCAGTTACAGGTGTGATTGAAAGACGTGATCCTTTTTGAAATAATTTCATATTCCCGAGTGAAGTGGTTTTTTTCATCTCTTCCAGAGTTACAGGTCTTGTAAATGTTGAAACATACTTAACGTCAACACACTCCCAGATAGGTTTTTCTTTGCTTGCTTTTGGATCGTAGTGCTCGTCTTTTTTATCTTGTGCAGTTAGATCCGGACGTGCGAGCTTTGCAACTTGAGCGGTTCCATACACTCCAATTGGTTTGCTACTTGAGTGATAAAAGAGTATTAAGTCTCCGACTCGCATTTCTTTCATGTAGTTTCGGGCTTGATAGTTACGCACACCTGACCACGGGGATACTTTGTCTTTTTTAAGCTGTGATATAGGGTAACAATCCCCTTCTGATTTCATAAGCCAGTAGTTCATATGCACATTGTAGCACAGGTGTTTTTATGCTATAGTGGTCCGTATTGCCAGATCGTCTAATGGTAGGACAGAGGCCTTTGAAGCCTTTAATTTTGGTTCGACTCCAAGTCTGGCAACAATAAATATCACTCTGATGTAGAACATCGAGGTATCACACAGAACTCACAATAGGCTTATACTCTACTCCAAAAGCAACACCTCCTCAAACGCCTTAACGGCTTCAAGTCCACTCAATCCTGCAATACTTTCGGGTATAGAAAAATCATGCGCCTGAATTCTTTTATGAACTGCACACACCAACTTCTCTAGTCTGTATATATCTTCAGTCTCAATCTCTGTTGAGAGGTTGATCAGGTGATCTCCTTTTGTTTCCAAGAATTCAAGTTGCCCTGCGAGTACCTTGAGATGAGAATGATTTTTTGATTTTTGAATTAAAAGTTTGTAAAAAATGAGCTGCTGTTTATTGAAATGCAATTGCAGCTTTTCTATCGGTGTTGCACCTGTCCAGTTTTTCTTTTCTTTTCCTGTCTTGTAATCGCATACATATATACCACTCTCGACTGGTCGTATAAGATCAATCTTTCCACTTACAGGAACGTTTCCTCCAAGTACAATACCTTCGTGTTTAAAATCCACTTCGGTTAACTCGTCTCCTGTAAAGGTTAAAATCTTTTCAGTATATATGTGAGTAAGAGTATCAAGACCTCGTTCTAAATATACCGTATGATCCGCTCTCGATAATCTCTCATGAACCAAACATTCAGTAAACCATTCTTGTACTTGTGTAAGTGATGGGTATTTTTTTTCTTTCTTAAAACACAAAAGTGCAGTGTTTAAAACACTGTGTAGTGCGGTTCCATATCCAGCTGAAGCAGTCTTTGCTTGCGGAAATCGAAGTAAATTGTTCTCTAAAAAATACATCGGACCGCCTTTGTCGACATTTAAAAAGTTGTTGATATGTGTAATCGAAAGCACATGATCTTTTGTCAAAGTATCAAGAAGTGCCTTTTCTGTATCAAGAAAACCAGGAGCTATGTGAATATGTTTTCTGTTTGCAGATAGCATAGATGATTCAAGAAGACTTGTTGAGTCGACATCAGGAAGTACAGCCGGATCACTTTCAGCTAGTCCTAAACTGCTTACAAAGCGAGCGGGAATAGCTTTCTTACCGCTATCATCAGCTCGGTGTGAAGTTATATAGATGTGATTTTTTGCTCGGGTAACTGCTACAAAGAAAAGTCGTAACTGATCATCTTCAGTATCTCCTGCAGGTGCCAACGGAAGGTTTGTAGGGAGCGATAGTTTGTTATGCATACCACCACCTGCCCAGACTTTGTCTGTTGCAGCTACGATGAACACAACTTCAAATTCAAGACCTTTTGATTTGTGTGCAGTCAAAAGGTTGACCGCGTTTCGGGCATTTACAAAAGGACTTGTATCGGAAAGTATGAGGTTGTTGTCTTCATACGTGTCAACAAACATAAGTACATCAGACACACTCAAGCCTTTTCCTTGTTTGTATTCACGAACTGCTTGGATAAAAGTTCGTAGTGATGATAGAAATACTAAATACTCTGACTTCTCATGAGTGAACTTATCAGAATTGAAATAATAATCACGGAACCCTGTGTTATTTATAATATAATCAATCACATGCTCAGCGTTCTCATGTGTGGCGAGACGGGTTATTTCAAGAAGTTCTGTTTTTGCTTTGATAATATCTTCTGACTCAACTTCAACATCAAACCAACCTTTTCTCTCGGTGTATGCGGTTCGTGAAAGTTTCCATAGATCGATAGTTTTAATATTCCAAAACGGAAACGCTAAAATCTTTGGTAACAAATCTTCATGTGCTTCAGTTAACCCTTGGTTTGCATAACGAAGAATAGTCAATAGCTGTACGATGTGAGGTTCAGTCAATACGTGTTGTTCTTTTTCGTATCGTATAGGGATGTGTCGAGCTTGTAAATATGGAACCAGACCTACTAAATCTTTATGATTTCGAGAAATGACTGCAATATCTTCTGCTTCGATACCGCTATCAATAGCTTTTTTAACCTCGTTTGCAATATACGCATATTCATGCAACTTTGTGTCAAACTCCTGTACATCGATTGCAGTTTTTCTTTTTAATGTGTTTTTGATATCAAACGCACGAGAAGAACTCAAATCTTTAGTGAATCCTTTAAGAATATTTTCTAAACGGTGTGCACCAGTTCGAATCATCGATAGTGATGAGGCTACAATGTCTGTGTTCGATCTATAGTTCTCAGTAAGAGTAATAATCTCTACACTGGTATACATCTTAGTAAACTCAAGAATATTTGAAAGTTCAGCGCCTTGGAACTTGTACACTGCCTGATCGTCATCCCCTACCACCATGATGTTTGGACGCCCCTCTGTCGCTGGATTGTTGGTCAAAAGCCAGATCAGTTGCATTTGTGCATCGTTTGTATCTTGAAACTCATCGACTAGTACATATTGATATTGCTCTTGAAGTTTATATTGAAGTGTAGGATTGACTGCAACTGTTTTAAGTACATCCAAAATCATGTCATCAAAGTCATAATACCCCTGATTGAACATGGCTGTTTGATATTGTTCATACACCGTAGCGACTTCACGTAATATATGTGCTTTCTTTGTATCGGAAAATTCTCGATTACCTTTTGTATTTTTCTCGGTGTTGTCGTCTTTCCATTTTGAAAACTGAGTACTATCTTCGACTGAAGTTGAAAAATTGTAATACAACGCGTCAATGAGTGAATGATAATGAAGAACTGATTTACTCCCTCTTTCGGTATACAATTTTTCAAATGCTGTTCTGAATTCTTCATATACTGCAGCTGACGAACGCTTGTCGAGTATTGTGCCGAGTCTTTCATTTAACACAATAATATCCTCATCGTTTTTATCTAAAATCTTTTTAAAATCTTCTGGTGTAAGTCCCGCTTTTTTAATATGCCCTAAAACTTGTTGAATATCTTTCAAATAGGTATACCCTTGATCAGGGTGTTTTGATCGAAGTTTTGCATTGTATGGCAAGTTTTCTATGATGTTTTCAATCACACTGTACTTTGTAACATCATCTGCAGGTCGAAGGTTTGCGCCGTTATAAAAATATTCTGGATTGGCATTGATCACAGATGTGCAAAGGTTGTGAAAGGTATGAATACTTACTCGATACGCATCTTCGTTCATGAACGTGATGAGTCGTTCTCGCATGTTGTGAGATGCAGAGTCTGTAAATGTAAGACATAACACGTTTGATGGTCTCATGTCGGTTTCAAGGAGAATCTTAGCCACTCGAAGTGCAAGCACTTGAGTTTTTCCACTTCCAGGACCTGCAACTACAAGAACCGGACCATCGATAGTGTCAACCGCTTTCTTTTGGTTACTATTAAGCCTTTTGTATGCGGTTTCGAAAGGGGTTTGATTCATATGTAGAGGATTATAACACGATGATGTACTATGCACCCCAACGTACCTTACCTACGAGGTCATCAACTGTTATCCCAATCTTTTTATCACTATTAAAAATACGCTTCGGGTCGAAGATATCTTTCAATTGTACAATCACATGCATATACAATTCGGTTCCATAAAAATCTTGCAAAAAAGGCGTTCGAATAATACCGTCACCGTGGTCTGCTGATGTATTACCTTCAAGTTCTTTGATAAGCGCAAATACTTGATGACATAGTTTTACGATCAAGTCTACCGCCTCTTGTTTACGTGCAAAATCAATAATAGGAATCACCCGCAACGCTCCATCGCCAATGTGTCCGTGAAAACCAAACTCAATACCGAGTGAGTCTAAGATACCAATAAGTTTTGGAATAAAAACATCATATCGCTCCACCGGAACAATAATATCTTCGATACACGGCACTGCCTTTTTAGTTTCGGTATTGAAGGTTGCATCACGTAACACTCGGAACGATGATCGACGTATGTTCCAAGCACTGGTTACGGTTGCTAAGTCAGATATGTACTCTGCTTTGATATGTGTGTGTGTTGCTTTTAGTGCCTGCACGACCATATGAGCTGTCTCATCCGTTGCTACTTGAGTCGTTTCACTAAATTGTGCAATCACGAGTAGTTTCTCTCCTTTATTAAAATACTGTGCAATCCGAGTACAATCTTCAGGTAAAAACTTTTTAGCATGTGTAAATGTATGCACATCAAATGTCTCCACTCCTTCTGGATTGTGTTGCATGATAAGAGTTAGGATACTTGGAAGTGATGAAAGATCATCTATAGGGATAAGTACAACGCGTGTATACACAGGAACATCAATCAATTTCAGACGAGCTTTTGTTACTATACCAAGTGTTGCTTGTGAACCGATAAATAACTTACCGAGGTTCCAAGTCTTTTTCTTTGCATCATAAATCTTCTCTAATCGATATCCAGAAGCTGCCTTATGAACTTTCCCAACAGCCTTGGTGTATGCATTTGCTTCTTGTGCATATAATTCACCAACCTTTCTGTATATTGAACCGAGAGTATTTTTTTGTTTTGCTATTTTTTTAAATTCTGTATCAGTCACTTCTTCAAATGTATACAACTCACCATCATGTAATATCACGTCAACTGAATGTACATTATCAATCACCGCACCGTGTCGCACACTTTTCTCTCCTGATGCATTGTTACCAATCATACCTCCAACCCCGCAAATATCTTTTGAAGATGTGTATGGTGCAAAAAGGAGATTGTGTTTTTTTGTTTCTAACTCAAGATCACGATAAAAAGCACCCATCTCAACCGTAGCGCTTTTGGTGTATGGTTGCACATGTATAGCATGTAGATGTTTGGTCATGTTAATGATCAAACCGGTCGAAAGAGATCCTCCACTCATACATGTTCCTCCAGCGCGTACTGATAAAACTATACCGCTGTGACCTGCACCTTTGACAATATCTTTAATCTCCTCAATAGTTTTTGGGAAAATCACACTATCAGGCATAACTTGAAAAATACTCGAGTCAGTACTATGAGTAATCATATCTGATAATATCTGTGGGGTATCCATATGACACATATGATACTATAGTGTATATATAAAATCTATGAAGTGTATTGCCGTCTACCCTATTCTTAAAACTACATTCAGTGAAATGTTAACCTATTGGACGATGTTAGATTATAAAACTGGAGATTTGATCCAAGTTCCTTTACAAAATAGAAAAGTTTGGGCAATTGTTGATTCGGTATTATCAGTTAGTGAAGCGAAAGAGTTTATCAAGTCACAAACATTTACCATTCGAAAGATCACTGAGCAAGTTACATCTGATTTCTTTAGTCATGAGTTTATATTGAGTTGTTTGCATGCATCACGACATTATATATGTCCATTTGGTGAAGTTATGTCGGAGGTGGTGCCAAAACATGTACTGCTTGAGTTGGGTACAGGAAAACAAAAAGTACCTGTTAAGAAAGAAAAAGTAGATGTTCGATATATTCAGAATAGTTTTTTAAATCGTATCGCGGAGATTAAGATGTTGTTGCATGAAAGACAAGATAAGATGACATGCATCATTGCCCCGACGGTTGAAAGTGCTACACATATTTCCAGCCATATATCTGGTGCGAAACTTATGCACGGGTCTCTAGGTTTGAAGAGACAAAAAGAATTGATAAAAGATACCGGTGTGATTGTAATCACGCCTATCTACTTATATCTATTAGACTTTCTTGATATTGATTTCTGTATTATGGAGTTAGCTGGTTCTGAATACTACCGTCATCTTCGAAAGAGAATTGATTTTCGATATATTATTCGGCAGTTTGCGGAGAGAAAAAAGATTACATTGATTGAATCTGATGCATTATTACCTGTATATAGAGACACTCTTGTAGAAGGAGGGGCTGTTACATTTGCATTACCAAAAGATCCTGATATGTATATTGTAGATCAAACTCTCTCACCGAAAGCAAAAGTCAAGGATTTACGTATCTCTAAAAAAGCAAGACCAGAAGATATGGCTGATGTGAAAGAGATTGTTGGGTTACGTATGGATGTGGTAACACATAAAAAGTTACAACTGATTACTCCAGAACTTTTTTCACTTATAAAATATTGTGAGAAAAACAATGCATCTCTTCTACTCTACACCGTACGCAAAGGTCTAAGTTCGCAAATCATCTGTAAAGATTGCCAACACCTGTTTATTTGTGATGCATGTCAAAAATCATACACTATTAAGATGATTGATGGTCACAAAAGATATGTGTGCCCCCTCAATCACGATCCTAAACCTATCAATACTCCCTGCCCAACATGTAATGGTATTCATCTACAGCTGATTGGTGCTGGAACTGAAGCCATCGCCAAAGAATTGGCTAATACCACCACCTTACCTATTGAGATTATAGATGGTGATGTGAGTACACCAACAAAAGCAAAAAAGTTATTGAAATTTTATGCAGCAAAAAAGACCACTGTCATATGTATCGGAACAGAGCTTTTGCTCAATCAATCACATGAAGTAAGTTTCGATTATAGTGCGGTTGTATCACTTGAAACATTACTTGCACTACCGAGTCAGTTTGCTGAGCTTGATGCTGCTCGAGTGATTAACAGACTTGTTGAACGTACAACTAAGTCTGTTGTGATACAGACTCGTAATCCATTACATGTGATCTGGGGATGTATAGCTAAGAAAAACTGGTTACCACTGTATACACAAGTTCGACAAGATTCTAAAGCTCTGAATTTGCCTCCATGGTCAGTGCACATCCAGCTCTCTATTCCTTTGATATACGAAAAAAGAAAAGAGGAATCTATGCGTGTGTATGAATATATAAAACAATTCGGAACAGTGCGTACACATACAGAACATGATAAGATTACCCACCATCTTTTTTTAGACACAACAACATATCCGGATGAATATTTACTTAGCTATTTAAAAACACTTCCACAATATATACGCATTGAAGTTGATAGTCCCCAACTCTTGTAGTAATATCGGTATATGACATTACTCGCAATTGTCGAAAAAGGTGATCCTGTTCTTGAAAAAAAAGCAGAACTCGTCCCTGTTGAAGATATTACTGGAAAGAAGATTCAAAAGCTCATTTTCGACATGCGAAAAACTCTTGAAGCTATTTCAGACGGTGTAGGTCTTGCTGCCCCTCAAGTGGGTGTGAGTGTACAGATATTTATCGTGTCACAACGAGTTTTTGAAAGAAATAAAAAAGCTGATGATGCACCTGTTAAAGATCTAGTATGTATTAACCCTCGTATTATCAAGGCATCTAAGACTAAAAAATGGATGAATGGAGAAGGATGTTTGTCTGTGCGCTGGTATTATGGAAAGGTATACCGATCAACCAACGTATCACTTGAGTATTATGATGAAGAAGGTAAAAAACAAGTACGAGGTGCAGGTGGATTACTTGCTCATATTTTTCAACATGAATGCGATCATTTGCAAGGTGAATTATTTATAAACAAAGCTAAAGATGTAGAATGGTTAGAGCCTGAAGAAGAAGTATCTACACAAAGATAGTACAATATATCTATGCCATCTTTTATCCTTTTTGGAACCGGTCACTTTGCTGAAGAAGTTTTAAAAACATTACTCGCGTTAGGTTGCGCACCGAAACATATTATCACTTCACCTGATAAACCTGTTGGACGACATCAGGTTATGACTCCGTCAGTTGTGAAAGTATTGGCTGTGGAACATAACATCCCTTACTCTACTCCAGAAAAGTTGCGGACTGAAGATAGTTTGAGTGAGATGAAAAGATTGATTGATACTGTCGATGTATGTGTGGTTGTTGATTATGGAAAGATTTTACCGCAAGCACTTCTCGATTTGTGCCCTAAAGGTTTTGTAAATATTCACCCGTCTCGACTTCCGGAACACCGAGGTCCTGCTCCGTTACAAGCAACTATATTGTCTGGCAATCTGAACACTGCAATTAGTATTATCAAAATAGATGCCGAGATGGATCATGGTCCTCTCCTTGTGCAAAAGATGGTTACACTACCTGAAGTTATGACAACTGTTGAGTTGACTCGATATCTCGGTCCTATATGTGGTCAGTTACTTGTTGATATTTTACCTAAATACATGAGTGGCGAATTGATTTTACAAGAGCAAAATCATGACAAGGCTACATACACTAAAATGATTGATAAAAAAGATGCAGAGGTATCCGTGTCTGATATTTTACATAATCTAGCAGGTGTATATTTGAAGTATTGTGCATATAAACCGTGGCCAGAGATATTTTTTATACATAATGGAAAGCGAATCAAGATTAAGTCTATGAATCCTGATGAGATATTACGTGTGATTCCTGAGGGTAAAACCGAGATCAGTTGGAGTGAGTATGTGAAGTATCATCCACTGTAATCTCGAAGTTTTCAGGCATAATATATACAACACAAAACACCCGCCGCCGAAGCTTTGGGTGTTCTGTGATCCCTCTTAAAGGGATGTTGTATGCCAACTAATTACTTATTGTATGCAAGTTGGTATTTCCCCCAACACGGTTGTGAAGCTGACCATGGTTGTGTTCCAGACTCTTCGTAAAGAATTCGGGCATATTCCATGTTTCCTTCCACAGAGTAAATATCGATTCCTTTTTTGATAGCTCGTTTCAAATGGTACTTTTCATTGATTTGGAAGATACCAACGTCTTTATTGTTGACAACTCCTCGATGAACTTTACCATCTGCGTCAAATTGGATGTTTCGAGATTCACAAAACGCAATTTTCTGCATAATAGGGGCATCTTTAAAGTTAGACTTTACGAGTGCTTCTATCTCTGCTCGAGTTGGTACTTGTGTACTTTTTGTAATTGTCGATGTACTCATATCTTCTGTTACCTCGATCATCTGAGTAGTCAGACTTGAGTTGGCAGTAGTATTTGATTGACCTTGAATCATGACTGATTCTGGCATAGTTGCAACAGTACCTGATAGTAATGCTGCGAAACCTATAGTTGTAAATTGTAAAATAAGCGGGTTCTAGACTTGTAATCTGTAAATATCTTTTACCAGCGTCTGAAATGCCTTAATCTGCAGTTACGTAAGAAGGTAACTCGGGGTAATAAAGCTCTCTAAAAAGATATCTACGTTGCACAAATGAAAAGCCACTCTTACGGTGACAACAATATAATATCATACCCCACACCATAACGCAAGCTGTGGGATAGTTTTTAGGCATATTTCAGATCTTGTATTTGTTAATATATCTTGATATACAAGGTTATTTTAGGATATGAGAAAAAATAGACCCAAAAGGTGGGAAATAGATTTATAGAAATTTTGTTACAATATACGCATACTTGACACTGTTTAGATATATGCTAATATCTCGTTAACTTTGAGTACTAATATTTGATGAAACGACCGTCCACCTAGTTAATGTGCATTCCCCGACGGTGAGTCAAATTTCGTACGAAAAGTTACCCTCGTGAAGCAATCATTCTTTTTATTGGACGGAGAATGAAAGTTTTGCGAGGGGTTTTTTATTAACGACGTAGAGTGAGAGAAACAAATTTTACAGTACAAAGTATAGTAAGCCGACTTGAGCGCATAACAAAGTTATGACCAATGCTAAGAACAATCTACTTTTCAACCTACAGAAAGAAACTTCTTTGGCATCACTATTGATTTTATTGATGATATTATGTATACTCATGCCTATATCTATAACACTTCGGTGTTAAAGAACTTATAAAGAATTTATATATAAAAACAAATGGCAACAAAAAAAGCGGCTGGATCATCAGAAAACCTTAAAGACTCACAACCAAAGTATCTTGGTGTAAAGCTTTATGGTGGTGAAAAAGCATCAGCAGGAGCAATCATCGTTCGACAGCGAGGTACAAAGATTATGGCTGGAGAAAACGTTAAAGTAGGACGAGATCATACTCTATATGCTACAAAAGCAGGTATTGTTACTTTCGGAACAAAACGAAAGATTCAGATCGACAACAAGATCAAAGTGAAAAAGACTGTGAGCGTTCGATAGTGGTTTAAAAACCCCGGCACAATAAATCTGCATTCGTGATGAACAGCACATTTATTTGTTCGGGGTTTTTTACTTGTCAATCAAGTGTTTTTTTGTTATAGTCAACCAGTATTCATTATAAAAACTCTTTGGAGAAGTAAACCTTATACCCCCGACTACAGAGTCAGTGTATAAGACCCCTTCAAAGCTTAAATACATACATTTATATTATGGCAGACGAAACAAAAGAGATTATGGCTGCACAATTTGCAGACATTACTAATCCTCCAAAACTTGGAGATGATATTGAAGGAAAAGTTATTACATTACACAAAAGTCGATTATTCGTAGACTTATCACCTTTTGGAACAGGAGTTATCTTTGGACGAGAGTTCATGATTGCACGAGATATTATTCGAAAGGTAAACTCAGGTGATCTTATCACAGCAAAAGTATGTGGTTTTGACCCTATCGACGGATACATCGAGCTCTCACTTAAGGAAGCTAAGCAGGCACTTATCTGGAAAGAAGCTGAGCAAGCCGTGATCGATAAGACTGTATTCGATGTTGCAATCCAAGATGCCAATAAAGGTGGGCTTATGATTGTATGGCAAGGCATTCACGGATTTCTTCCTGCTTCACAATTGAAGCCGGAACATTATCCTAAAGTTGAAGATGGAAACAAAGATAAAATTCAAGATGAACTTAAAAAACTCATCGGACAAAAGATTCCTCTCACAATCATTACTGCTGATGCGAAAGAAGGAAAACTTATTTTCTCAGAACGAGGTTTTGATGGATCTTCTGCAAACGGAAGTTCTAAAGGAAACGCTGCTCGAACAGCCGAGATGAGTGCTAAATACTCAGTTGGTGATGATGTAGACGGAGTAGTTACAGGAACTGTAGACTTCGGTGTATTTATCAAAGTGAACGACGAGCTTGAAGGACTTGCTCATATCTCTGAGCTTGACTGGGGACTTGTTGAGGATCCACGAACTCTTTTCAAAGCCGGTGATGCTGTAAAAGCACGAATCATTGACTTTAAAGACGGAAAGTTCTCTTTATCTCTAAAAGCTCGAAAAGATAATCCTTGGAAAATCGCTTCAACTAAGTACAAGAAAGATGATGAAGTAACAGGTGTTATCATCAAGTTTAACCGACATGGAGCTCTTGCTTCTATCGAAGAAGGGGTATCAGGACTAGTTCACATCTCAGAGTTTGGAAACGAAGCTAAGATGAAAGAAAAAGTTGAAATCGGAAAAAGTTACAAGTTCAAGATCAACATGTTTGAGCCGCGAGAGCAGCGAATGACATTGCATTTGGTTGAAGCTAAATAGTATTCATAAAGAAAAACCTCAGGGAGAAATCCTTGAGGTTTTTTCTTACTTTTTATTTACCCTTTCAAAAAATTCGCAACCACCCCTATCGCCTTTTGTGTCACTTCTTGCATCAACTCCCACTCCTCTTTCCGAAACTTTCCAATCACAAAATCAGACACCTCTTCTCGTGGAGGTCTTACCTCAGGACAAATCCCAATCTTTAACTGCCAATACATCTGACTACCTAAATGAGTTTTAATGGACTCCATACCGTTGTGTCCAGCACTTCCACTGTTGTATACAAGTCTCATATTTCCAATAGGTAAATCTAAATCATCTCGAATTACAAGAAGATTTTTGTACTCGCATCCTCCGGGTGTAAGTGTTCCTTTATCTTGTTTTACTTTAAATATTTTCGATACTGCTTTACCTGATTCATTCATGTAAAGTTCTGGAACTACGAGAATATCACCGACAAACTTGGCAGTATTTGACAAAGTGAACTTATCATAGCTTAGTTTTTCACCTTGAAGCTTGGCGAACTCTCGGACAATATGTTCTCCTATATTGTGCCTAGTCTTTTGATATTCCGACCCTGGATTTCCTAGTCCTATTATGATTTTCATATATATGATATAATGCCATTAATAGCGGTTAAATAGCAAATTATGAACCAAACAGCAACAACATCAGTACCAGAATCAAAAATTCATCCAAAATCTAAAAAAGATATGTCTTGGAAGAGTTTCTTTTGTTGGCTGGTAGTTATACTATTGGTCCGATTATTTGTTATAGAGCCACATAGTGTATCAGGCTCATCTATGGATGATACATTTCATACTCATGATTATGTACTTGTAGACAAGTTGTCGTATCATTTTCGAGATCCAAAAGTGGGAGATGTGGTTGTATTTAACCCTCCCCTTGAAGATAGGGTTGAAGATCGTTTTATCAAGAGAGTAATTGCTGTTCCAGGAGAGACTATTGCTGTAACAAAAGATGCAACAGTTGTTAATGGTACAACAGTGCATGAACCATTTGTGACGTATGTAAGTGATAGAGAGGCTCACTTGACTTTGGGTGCTGATCAATACTTTGTTATGGGTGATAATCGAGCTGTGAGTTATGACTCACGAGCCTGGGGTCCTATCAAAAAAGAAGAGATCCAAGGTCGTGTACTGATCAGATTGTATCCATTTAATCAAATATCAATCTTCCCTGGTTTCTTTAGCCGAAGTACAAAATAAATATATGAAAAAAATAGTCCAAATCACCAAAAAGACAATCACACAGACAACTATTCGAGCTAAACACGCGTATGTATTGCCGGAACATATGCACTTATTTCGAACATTACAGCACTTTGGATTTATCAGCTTATCTAGACCTGAGAGTACACATCTTGAACAAAAAGTTGTGAGTAAATATACAACTCGAAATCACGTAATAGATTCTTTTCTTATTCAAAAAAAAGTTCTGGATAAAACTCTTGAAACACATACCTTCCCTGCTCATATTGGATACAGTGTTGATAAAGACACATATATATATCATATTGTGGGTACAAAAAAGAGTATTTACGATGCCCTCGCTATTGAAGCTGGTTATAGTGTCGCGCAAGAACTTCTTGGAAGTAAAACAGAGATACTTGTTGAACTTAACTTTATTGGAGATAAAGAATCTGTACAAAGATTTTCTAAAGAATTGCATCATTTCTTTAAAAAATACAGTGACAGTATTCCAAAAGCTATCAGTACGTTGGCTAAAAAAGATATGTACGGCGCATATCAAATGCTTGATGGAGTCGAGATAAAGTCAAAATCTAAAAAAGCTGAGAGTGAATCTGTAACTATTCCAAACCCTATCGATTATCTAAGTGAGACATCACGGGCTGAGTTTAAGGAGATTATGGAATATATTGAGAGTTTGGATATGAATTTTCGAATTCAACCTTTCTTGTTTGATTGTCCTGAGGTATGGAGCGGTGTTATATTTTCTATCTCCCCACTTGATAAAACTAAAGGTGATGCACTACATATTCAAGGAGGTCGACATGATATTATGGGTAAGAAGATTTTAAATAAAAAAGAAGTACCAATACTTTCTGTTGAAATCACAGGTCTTAAAAAGATTGCTCAACCTAAACGTGCTATTAAGATTATTGATGACAACGATATAAAATTCTTTTACGCACAACTTGGTCCTGAGGCTCGATTCAAAACACTTCGAGTAATGGATATGATGCGATGTGCACAGATTCCTATGCACCACGCACTCTCAAAAGAAAAGATTTCAGCTCAACTTGCGCATGCTGAAAGATTAAACGTGCCATATCTATTACTTGTTGGACATAGAGAAGCATTACAGAACTCAGTCATGGTTAGAAACATGAAAAATCTTTCTCAAGAATCAATCAATCTTGAACAACTTATTGAATATTTAAAAAAATTGCTATAGCAACATGAAGACAACAACTGGAATATTGGCCTTAAACATGAAGGGTAAAGGCTATCTACGGCAAGAAGGAGTTGAGGAAAGTATTGTTATTCCTCAACAGTTTATCGGTGATGCTCTACCTGGTAATACTGTTGTTGTAGAACTTTTCCCTCGACTAAATAAATGGGGTGAGACTGAAGGAAAGGTTATTGAAGTAACAGAACGTGGTAATTCAAACTATGTTGCTATCATTACTGATGTTTCTCAAGGAAAAATAGTTGCTAAACCTGACAATCAAAAAATGGGTTGTATGTTTGAAGTAACTCCTCAGAGTGATGTTGAGCTTGTAGTAGGTTTGAAAATACAAATACAAGTTGACTGGTCAAAAACTCCAAAAGTAACTATTAATAAAACACAGACTCCTGAGGGTTATTTCAATATAGATGTCTCTCGTCTGTTTTATACTCGTTTACTAAAGGTATTTGGTAGACAAGGTGAACATCAGGCTGAGATGGAATCTATTGTAGCAGCTGCGGGTTTTGATCTTGAACATCGACCAGAAGTTGAAAAAGATGCCAAAGAAGCTGTAGAAAAATATGGAAAAGTAACTCCAGAAGAGTTGTTAGTTCGACGAGATGTACGAGATGTGTGGACCTGTACTATTGATCCCGCTGATGCAAAAGATTTTGATGATGCACTGTCATATAGAACTTTACCTAATGGAAATATTGAAATAGGAATACATATTGCGGATGTATCACACTTTGTTCGGCCTGGAACTATACTTGATGCAGAGGCACGCAAACGAGCTTTCTCTGTATATCTCGTAGATCGAACTATCCCTATGCTTCCTGAAGTTCTTTCAAATGGATTTTGTTCATTGAATCCAAACGAAGATAGATTTGCCATGTCGTCTATATTTGAAATGGATACTGCTGGAAATATTTTAACACGATGGTTTGGTAAAACTGTGATTCATTCAAATAAAAGATTTACATATGAGGATGCACAAGAAACACTTGATCGAAAAGATACATCTGAATTCCCTGCACTGTTTGAATTAGAAAAATTTGCAAAGATATTGCAAGCTGATAGAAAACAAAAAGGTGCTATTGATTTTGAAAATGATGAGATCAAGTTTAAGCTTGATGAAAGCGGAAAACCTATCGCGGTCTATAAAAAAGCGCGAATTTTCACACATCATCTAGTCGAAGAGTTTATGCTTTTAGCAAACCGTGAGGTTGCTGAATTTATGTATCAACACAACATGCAAGGCGGTGTGAAGCTTTCTGGTGTGTATCGAGTGCATGACCTACCAGATAGTCAAAAGATTGCTGATCTTGAGATATTTGTTGCAGCGCTTGGACTTGAGTTTCATCCTGGTAAGAAGATTCATGCGGCTGAGATACAAAAGCTTCTAGAACAGACTACAGGACATCCTGCTGAAGCTATTATCAAGACTGCGACTTTGCGTTCTATGGCTAAAGCGGCCTACAAGACGGTTAATATTGGTCACTTTGGGCTTGCTTTTGAATACTATACACACTTTACCTCACCTATTCGACGATATCCCGATCTTTCAGTACATAGAATCATGCATATGATTTTAACTAAACAAAAGTTGTCACCTGATTTTTTGATTTCACTTGAAAATATTTGCGACAATTCATCTCAACAAGAAGTTAAGGCAGCTGAGGCTGAACGTGCATCTGTTCGATACAAACAAGTTGAATATATGTCATATCGAATCGGACAAGAGTTTGAAGTTACAGTGTCTGGTGTTGCAGACTTTGGAATCTTTTTACAAGAACCAGAGTCACTGGCCGAAGGTTTGGTTCGACTCAAAGATCTTGGAAATGATTTCTTTAGTGTTGATAAAAAAACATACACTGTGACTGGTCAAAACACTGGTAAGAAAATCACCCTTGGCGATACTCTACACGTCCGATTGCGAGGGGTTGATTTAGAAAACAAGGCGGTTGATTTTGAAGTTCTTAATTTGAATAAATAGCTCTCAGTTTTTTTATTCGTAAAGCTACTACTTTGCGCTCAAACTTGCCTCTTCAAACCCAATAGAAAGCAGTTGTGAATGCCCTGCATTGCCCATAGTTACCCCGTACAACACTCCAGCTCGTGACATGGTCTCTCGGTTGTGAGTCACAAGGATAAGTTGTGAATGTTTAGACAAGAGTTCAATCATATCTCCATATCGTCTAGAGTTTGCTTCATCAAGTGCAGCATCAGTTTCATCGAGTATGATAAATGGTGGTGGATTTACCTGACTCATAGCAAACAGAAGCGCAATAGATGTAAGTGCTCGTTCACCCCCTGAAAGCATAGAAAGTCCTTTTAATTTTTTGTGTGGTAGAGAGATAAATACATCGATACCAATCTCAACTGGAGAATCATCATCCTCATCAGTAGTAGAATCCTCCATATCTTCATCATCAACATCAGTTAATTTCTTTTTACGTTTCTTTTCTTGAGTAATTACTAGTTTCGCCTCCCCACCACCAAACATTTGCTTAAAGAAAGTTGAAAATTGTTGGTTAATCTTTTGAATACCTTCATCAAAAAGAGTTCGTAATTGTTCTGTAATCTGGAAAATAAGCTCTTCTAGGTCACCCATAGACTTTGTTAAGTCTTCCAACTCGTTAAGTAGGAACAGGTCTCGCTCTTCGGTGTCTGTAAACTCTTTCATTACCGTATCGTCCCCTGCACCACCAAGTTCTTCGAGTCGAATCTTGTATTTTTCAATAGTGTGCATCTTTTCTTGTTGACTTCGTCTGTCAAATACATTGTCAAGGGTTACATCATCAAATCGTAAAGCTGCTACACCTACAAGTGCTCCAGCTTCCATCATTTCTCGTTCATACAATTCTTTTTGCTGCTTAAGGCTATCATCTTTTACTTGTAGTTTATCAAGTTCAGCTGTCACCTCGTGTTGCCGTGACATGATTTTCAAAAGCTCTTTTTCTGACTCTACATTTTTCTCTTTCTCAGCTTCGATATGTTGTTTAGCTGCTTCATATTCCTTTAAGATTGCTTGCTCATGGTCACTGGCCTTAACGGTTTTTTCCTCAACATCTTTGATGAGTTTTGTGACACGGACAAGTTCATGCTCCTCATCAGAGGTATCAAGTAGATCAACTTTCTTAGGTTCATCACCTTTTTGTTTTTGACTTGTAATATACGCTTCGCACTCTGTGATCAAGTCTTTTGATGCTTGTTTTACCTCATCTATAGACGCATAGTTACCAACCTGTATGTCATGCAATACTGTCCGTACTTTTTTTATAAATGATTCAACTCCGGATAATGAAACCAAAATATCAGGTTGAATTTCTTCAGATTCTTCTCGTGCAGCCAACTGCTTTTTCTTTTCAATAGATCTTTCTATGTATGAGACTTCTCCTTCGTATCGTCCAATCTCTCGAGAATATGAGTCTTTTACAGCACGTGCATCTCGAAGTTTCCCTTCAAGGATAAAAAGCTCTTGTGTGAGATGTGTAGCTCCGTCATTTTTATTTAAAATATCCTGAGTTGTCTTTAACTTTTCTTGAAGCTCTCTATACTCAGTCTCTGGTTGAATCCGAGCATGTTTGATGTCAGCTGCTTCTTTTTCGAGTAAGACTTTTTCATATGCAAAAAACTCTTTATATAGATTTGTCAAATCAGTTCGTACCTCTTTCGCTTTCTCTATTTTCTCAACTTGTTTCTTTAAAAATCGTAAATGTGGCGCCAACTCGCGTCGTAAACTCTCCACTTCTCTCATATGTTCTCGAGTCTTAGCTAGTCGTTTCTCACTCTCTTCTTTTTTATATTGATGAATCTTAAGACCAAGCGCATCTTCAATCATCTCTTTTCGCTCTTTGTTTGACGATGATAAAAGCCGATCAGCTTCACCCTGTGAAATGATATGATGCCCTGAACTACCAATATTTGCTTCAGACAAAAGCTCTGTTACGTCTCGTAAACGAACTTGTGATCCATTGATCATGTATTCATTTGTTCCATCACGGTTTACTGCACGCTCAACAACAATTTCATCAAAAGAATGTGTAGCGAAAAGGCGTTTAGATTCATTTTTCTCGTCAGGTCGATTGTCGAAAACTACTTTTACACTAGCTCGGTTAGAACGCCCAATATCTTTTCCACCATTAAAAATCATATCCTCACCTTTTTTCCCTCGCATACTCTTAAGTGACTGTTCTCCAAGTACGAAACGAAAAGCTTCTACCACATTTGATTTACCTGAACCGTTTGGACCGACAACAGAAGTTATGGGAGATGTGAAGGTTAGGTCTGCCTTCTTAGCAAATGATTTGAACCCATGAATGTGAAGCGATGTAAGACGCATATATGAGGCTTATTATACCGTGTTTTAAGGCGGGTTGCGAGGATTGACAAGTCGTTCTGTCATAAGTGTTACACTCATATGGCAGATTAAGTGTACACTTCGTCTCCCTTCGCCGTTCCGGCATAAGTGTACACTTCGTCTCCCTTCGCCGTTCCGGCATAAGTGTACGTATGTAGTCTTTCAGACTACATACTCCCTTACCAACTGTCACTCGAACCTCCACCACCAGATGAACCTCCTCCACCTGAAAATCCTCCACCACTACCACCTCCAAAACCACCACCAAAGAATCCGGTATGTCCACCTCTATTTATCAACTTAGCCAAACCTGGATTGTATGAGAACAATGCATCAACAATGAAACCAAGAATGATCAATCCGAAAAAAAATACAAAACCCGTAAAAGCATATCCTATTGCACCGAGAATTAATCCCCAGATTCCACCAGCAAGTATTGATTTACTTTTTGCAAAACTAGTAGCAAGCACCCGAAATGCAGAAAATAAAATAAATATTAAAAACAGGATTAGATTTGGATTAATCTTAGTGGATGTATTTGTTGTCTGAGTTTCTGTATATGGCTCCTGTGTATTTATACGTTGTATGATGCTATTGATAGCACTGTCAATACCTTCACTATACTTACCTTCTCGAAAAGCAGGTGCAAGTACATCTCTCTGTAATCTCCCTGTAAATACATCAGGTACATACGGTTCAAGTCCATACCCTGTTTCAAATCTGTTTTTTCTATCATCGATTGCAATTAAAAACAGCATTCCGTTGTTTTTATCTTTTTGCCCAAGCTTGTTCTCATTAAAAATAGTATATGCAGCAGTCTCTATAGTCTCATCACTCTCTAGTTTCTGAATAGTTACAACTGCTATCTGATTAGTGGTTGATGCCGCAAAAGCAGTGAGCTTTGCTTCAAGAACAGCTTCAACATCATCAGGAATAATGTTTGCGGTATCGGTTATATGCGTACGAATTGTTATATTTGTAGCAGCATACGTATGTACAATAAAAAAACTGCATACACTCAATATAGATATGTAAAACAGTTTTTTCATATACTTTTATTAAAGTTGTACCTTAGGTGCATTGTCAGCTCCTTGTACAGCCTCAAAGTAAGGCTGTACACTGAAGTTAAACATAGCAGCAAAAATAGAACCTGGAAAACGTTGTACTTTTAAGTTATATGCTCCGACTGCTGTATTGTATTTTTGTCTCTCTACAGATACACGGTTTTCAGTACCTTCTAGTTGTACGATCACATCTTGTAGAACTGCATTTGACTTTAGTTCTGGATAATTTTCTGTGATAACAAGTAGTCTACCTAGAGCTGATTCAACTTGATTGGTTGCAGCGACTTTATCTGCCTGTGTTTTTGCTCCACTGTATCGTGTTCGAGCCTCGGCAATAGCTGTAAATACAGCTTGTTCTTGCTTTTGTGCACCTTTAGCGAGTTCTACAACGTTTGGAATAAGGTCAAAACGTCTTTGGTATTGAGTTTGAACCTGTGCCCACTGTTGTGTATATCCCTGTTGTGCTGATACAAGACCGTTGTATGATCCAAGTACCCAAAGTATTGCAATGACTACGATTGCAATGATTACGATTGATGTTTTTTTCATGTGGGTATTATAACATAGATGTCAAACTACCCAAAATAGTCAATTTTCATCAATTTTTTCATATCTGTCATATTTTTCTCCGCTATTTTCTTAGCTTCTTTAGTACCATTTTCAACTATTGTCATAACTTTTGCTTTATCTTTAGCAAGCTCATCACGTCTTTCTCGAATAGGTCGAATCAGATTTTGTAGAACTGTAATCAATCGTTTTTTAACAACAACATCTCCTAAACCTCCTTTTATATATTGAGCTTTAAGATCCTCTACTTCAGTTTTGTTTTCATCAAAAATATCAAGATATGTAAACACTACATTTCCCTCAACTTTTCCTGGATCCTCAACCTTGATATGGGTAGGGTCTGTGTACATAGACATCACTTTAGAAGCGATTTCCTCATCACTATCACTCAGATAAATTGCATTGTTTAGAGATTTACTTGCTTTTGCATTTCCATCGATCCCTACAAGTCTTGAGTTGTCTGAGATGATTGGCTTTACCTCTGCAAAGAATTCACCGTAAATTGAATTGAATTTACGAGCGATTTCATTTGTTTGTTCTATAACCGGTAATTGATCATCTCCAACTGGAATAATAGTTGCTCCGGCAAATAAGATATCTGCCGCCTGACTTATTGGGTATGCTAAGAAACCAGCAGGTACATCTTCCCCGTACCCTTTTTGCTGCATTTCTGCTTTTACGGTTGGATTTCTCTTTAATCTTGCCAATGTTACTAGGTTTAAGAACAAAACAGTCATCTCTGCTATCTCTGGAATCTGAGATTGGATAAAGAAAGTGGTTTTCTTAGGATCAACTCCACATGCTAAGTTATCGAGAATCACCTCAATCACATTTTCTGTAACTTTTTCTGGATTCTGTGCATTATCGGTTAAAGCTTGTAGATCTGCAACCATATAAAAAGCTTGATCAACTTCGTCTTGGAGTTTGATTCGATTTACAATAGAACCAACGTAGTGTCCTAAGTGCAGTCTCCCTGTTGGTCTATCTCCTGTTAAGAGTATTTTTTTCATATAATTTATTGTAACAGTATATAAATAATTTAACTTAAAATATATGACTTATACTTCAGTAAGTCAATAGTAGTAGACAGTGGTGTAAATAATCATCTCACTTAATTAGTTTTTGTGATATGATGTTATATATAATAGTAAATTATTATTTTAAATATGTCAGAAAATATTGACCATAAAGGTATAGTTATACTTAAACTCAAACCAGGACTTCTCTACAATCATCAAGATTTGAACTATAAAACACTGATCTATGGCTTCACAAGTAAATCAAAAGTGATTTTGCCTAAGGGTTATACTCATTTCGGAACAGTAGTTCAGGGTAAAATAAAATTAAAATATCAATCAACTGAAAGACTTTTACAAAGAGGTGATTTTTTCTCTGTTGTAGGGCCTGCAAAAATTGACTCTATTAATGGATTAGGTATGGTAAGTTCGTCTCATAACTATAAAGGTTTTAACATATTTGGTGGACCTTTAGAGAAAACAGGGCGTTTGAAATATATTGATGGTTGTACGGATTCTTTACTGATTCCCCCTTTACGTAAAGGTGATCCATGTTTGAATCATTTACATTTCCCTATAAATATTAAACAAACACCTCATACTCACCCATCAATAAGAACAGGTTTGGTGTACAGGGGTACTGGTCAATGTATCATACCTAATGATGATTTAATCATCCCTCTAAAGAAAGGATTTATGTTTATTATAAAACCTGAGTCAGTGCATAGTTTTAATACTGGAAAAAATAGCATGGACGTCGTAGCATTTCACCCAGATAGTGATGTTGGAGTAACAGACGAAGATCATCCTATGATTAATAGAACCATAGTTGATGGTAAAAGTGCTAAATTTAATAAAGAAATTCGAACCAAATAAATTGTAATACTATTTTTTAAAAGGATCTATACCGAAATTATTATCCCAAATTTGTAAAATCTTATCAGGACTCATAGCAAAACCAAGAGTTGGAGGAAGACCTCCTGCAATTACTGTCTCTAAATCACCTTGTCCTATTTCTAAATCACTACCCCAATACTCTCGTTGTTTCTTAATTCTGTTCATAAAAGCAGAAGAATTGTTTTCCTGAATACCTATTTCAAAACCTCCAATTTTACCAGAGATATAAATTCTACTTCTTTGTATTTTGTAATATTCATCTGGTTTTTTATATTTTAAATATAAAGGAGAAGACCAGTAAGGAAATCCGTTTATAATAAGAGGCATATTATATATTTTTGAAATCTCTGATGCAATTTTATCCGCGATTGTTTCAGGCGATGTGTCTAATTTTGTAATTAGCTTTTTGCTATATAAAAGCCGATTAAGCTGTTTATTGGGTTCAAGAAATAATGATTTCGGAATACCCAGTTTCTTTTCTGCTTCATCAAAAAAATCTACGTCTAACCATTTATTAGTAAGAACCTTTTTAATACACTCGTTAGTAGAACCGATATTGTTAGCATTTAACTCTTTGAATATATGTTTTAAAAGTCTCTTTATAAGGATTTTTCCCTGTTTTAAACTAGTAAAACAACTATAGATTTCCAAGAAAGTCTTCTCCTCAGTACTGCGAAAAATACTACCTATTTGGAATATCTTCTCGAAACCTGTACCAATTAAGGCTTGCATTCTATCTTCCATTGTTGTTCGATTGAACCCGATCATCTTATTTAAATAAGAACTACTAACAGGAAAGGACTTACCACCATTAAATTTTCTTGACAAGATTGGAGTTTGAACTTCAAAATACCCATTCTCAGTGAGAAAATTTCTAATATTGTTTCTCATTGTATTTGCAATATACACCCTTCTAAATGTTGACGGTAGAAAAGATAATAAAGGATCCTTAGGAATATTTTTTATATTTTTAAAGGGAGTTTTAGAATTCCATTTATTAATAACTAAAATTTTAGATAGATAAATACATTTCTGACCGAGCTTATTAAATTTACACACACCAGTAATCTTAACAAGATCTCCGCAAATAATATTTAAACCATTCTTACCAACAATCTGGATTTCATAACCTTGATTATAAACATCAAAAAAGATATAGTTCCTCATCTTTCTAATGGATTTTATTCGAGCAAGGAAAATAACTTCTTTTTTGAGAAGTAGGTTAAATTTAAGTAATATATTCTCTATTTTAAGCAAATTAATCATTTTGATTCCTCCAAATTAATTTACATCCTTTGTTTTCTAACTCACAGTAAGATCTTAATTTTGATCTCTGTATTTTGCCTGTTGTGGTAGTAAAAAATTCTCTCATTAAATAAACTTTCTTAGGTCTTCTGTAATAGGGTATTTTATTTAAAATCAAGGTATTAAATTTCTTTATTGTTGCCAAAGCAACTTCCTCACCAAAATCTTTATTACGTATGGAGAATACATGGATATCTAAGTTTTTATCGATTTTTTTTATCTCCTGCTCAATATCTCTTGGATACAACTTTTCTCCGCCCCGATTGATTATTTCTTTCAGTCTTCCTTTTAAGTAGAAATAAATCTTATTGTTAATTTTTTTCGCATAACCAACATCGCCGGTACAAATGAATTTATCATTTAACTTCATTGGCCAATAACCAATAGAATTTGATTTAGAGTTAATGAGCAGTTCTCCTTTTTTTGACCCCTTATTCCCCAAACTATTCAAAATAATTTTTACTCCCGGTAACGCAACCCCTATTGAAGGATTGGGGAGCATTATCTTTTTATACATGCTTATAGATAGATTTGTTGGTAAGGTACATGAAAAATTAGTACTCTCACTTAATCCATAACCTTGAATAACCACTACCTTCCAGTCTTTTAGAATCGATTTTAATAATTCTACTCCAAGAGGGGCAGCTGCACTTAGGAAATATTTGAATTTTTTACCAAAAATATGGTGACTGTTTTTTCTATGTGTTTTAGAGAGAATCGCAGGTACCACACTTGCTATATTTACATTTTCGGAATTAAGGATCTCTAGAAAATTTTCAGGTGTTTTGTTAAATAAAATCAATGTACTTTTAGCTATATATGTAGAATACATCGCTAGACCGTGTGCATTACAGTGGAAAAGTGGTAAAGGAGTAGCTAAAACAGTGTCTTTATTTAGTTTATGATGTGTTATCAAGGATTTTGCGTTGGATTCCCAGTTTTTCCAGCTTAAGCAGACCCCCTTAGGGGTACCAGTCGTACCTGAGGTATAGATAATAGTGGTTATTCTTGCTTCTATAACCTGCTTGTGAGAAGTATGCTGACTATTACTAATAATTGTAACATTTTCATCAGCACTAATTATGGCCTTTGGTCCACAATCTTTAATAATAAAATTTATTTTATCTTTTGCTTCTTTTGGATTAACTGGTATAGCTACTGCATTTATCCTAAGTAAAGATAGGTAAGTAATAATCGTATCAATGGAATTTTCCATCTTAACAATAACCCTATCCCCAGTCTTAATACCTAAACCTAAAAGCTTTTTTATTTTAAATTTAATTTTGAGCTCAGCCTCCCTAAACGATAAAATTTGTTCAAGAATTCCATCTTTGTAATATTTAATCCAAATGTGTTTCATCTTTTTAAATCACTTATGATTTTATTTAAAGCACCAAGAGAGTGTTTTATTTTTTTCCATCTTTCAGCAAAAGTTATTCTGATAACAAGATCTTTTGAATTATATCCGTACCCCTCACATGGCATTATCAAAGTACCTGCTTCCATGAGTCGTCTAGATACATCATTATTATCGGCAAAACCTCTAAGTTGTATGGTTAGGTTGAAGCAAGCATCTCTGGGCAAGATTTTAATTTCTGGATTTTTAGATAAAGTTTCTAGAATATATTGATATTTTTTACCTAAACTATTTTCTTTTTTTGTAATTGGAGAATTTTTGCCATCTCTTAGAACTCCAATTTCCAAATTAATCAAAGACAGGATTGCATCGTTTGCAGCTCTCGGAGCATTACCCATAAAACCTCTAACTCTACTGATAAACCCCTTATACCTATTTCCCGCATGGTTTTTATCACAAATTATCCATCCAATTCTATATTCAGCTAGACCATAATGCTTAGAGAAAGAATCTATTCTGATTACATTTTTGGACTGTATCCAACTATTATAGTTTAAAGATTTACCCTCGATAGGTAAGAAATTCTGCATCTCATCAACAACTAGCTTAATCTGAGTATCTTTTGTAATCTCTATTAAATACTTTAATAGATCTGTAGGAAAATATTCACCAACAGGATTATTTGGATTCGTGATGAATATGACGTCAGGTTTAATAGCTAAAATTTCATCAATTTCTGATTTATACCTAGGGGTACTACCTTCAAAGTTGATGAAGTCGAAACCGACGACTTCAGACCCGAAAACCTCTATCGGGCGTTGAAACAACTGATAGTGTGTCGGGCCGATTACAGCAATTTTAATTTTTTTAAATTTTCCTTGCTCTATATTTGATAATTCTTCAAAAACAATCTCAACACCACTCCAGGCCCCGGCAACAATCACAACATTGTCCGATGTATAAGAAGTTGCGTGTTTTAAATTTTCCAGTTCAGCTATTTTCTCTCTTAATATTTGTTCCCCTGCCTCTTGTCCATAACCTAAAGATATACGATGTCTATCACCACCCAATAAATTAATTATATCTTTATTTAGAATTTGACTCGGGTGAGTAAAAGCCCCTCTATCCAAACTACTTTTTAACGTTCCTTTGTCTATATATTCTCTCAATAATCCATAGTATTCATTGAATGCCCGCATGCATTTCTTTATATCTTCATTATTTTTTACAACATATCTCATAATTTTATACTTTTGGTTTTAATAACGGAAACAATACCACATCCCGAAGATTGCTCTGATTCGTTAGCAGTGCAATAACTCTTTCAATACCCATCCCCCACCCTGACATTGGCGGCATACCATGCTCCATAGCTTCAATATATTCATCATCTTTCTGCATAGCCTCTTCGTCTCCCGCATCTCTATATTCACCTTGCTTTGCAAATCGCTCTGCTTGGTCAACAGGATCTACGAGTTCACTATATGCATTCACTATCTCCCAACCATTTAGTACGAGCTGGAATCTATCTGTTACAGCAGGATTATCATCGTTCTTTCGAGCAAGTGGAGAAATGTCTATAGGGTGATGTGTCAAAAAGGTTGGCTTAACAAGTTTCGGTCGTGATACTTTTTTGTACAAAGAGTCAATCATGTTACCTCGTCCAAGTTTATCAATATCTGTGATTTGAATATTTAACTTCTGAATAGCTGCTTTTAGACTTTCAGTGTCAGGACACGTATCAATATCAATACCGCAGTCGGCAATAATAAGTTCACGGAATGTTTTTCTATCCCAAGGTGGAGTTAAATCAATTGTCACGAGTTCTCCATCACGATTCATACATTGAATCTCCATAGATCCTTTCAGTTTACTGATAATCTCAACAAACATTTCCTCAGTAAACTTCATGTTGTCAATATAATTCCAAAAAGACGCATAGTGCTCAACCATAGTGAACTCTTGTAAATGCGATGCGTCCATACCTTCGTTTCGAAACACTCGTGCAATCTCAAAAATCTTATCAAATCCACCAACAATCGCTTCTTTTAAGTAAATCTCTGGTGCAATCCGTAGATACACATCCATATCAAGCGCGTTATAGTGCGTTATAAACGGCTTAGCAAGTGCTCCTGAAGCAGAGGTTTGAAGAACTGGCGTATCAATCTCAATAAATCCGTGTTTCGCATAAAAATTTCTAAGTTCATGTATGAATGCTGAACGAAATTTAAACCTATCCATCGTCTCAGAATTACTGATAAGATCAAGATATCTTTTTCGATATACCGTTTCAGTATCTGTAAGTCCATGCCATTTTTCTGGAAGTGGACGAAGTGATTTGCTTAAAAATGAGTACTCTTTTACAAGAACCGAAATCTCTCCTTTCTGTGTTGTAAAAATCTCTCCACTCACACCAATAAAATCTCCTACATGAATCATGTCAACTAGACTGTTAAACCCCTCACTCATAACATCAGCTTTAGCTACTACTTGTAGCTGCCCTGAAAAATCCTGTAGTTTGATAAACGCCAACTTTCCCATATTACGCAAAAAAACTATACGTCCACAGACACGAACCTCAATACCTTCAGGTTTTTGTTTAGCATCGTTTAAAACATCACTTCGGTCAAACTTTTCAGCGAACGAAGTAACCCCTTTTTCTTGGATTTCCTGTAGTTTTTTAAGCCGGTCAAGCCGCTCATCGTGTGTTGATTCCATAAGAGTGATTATAGCATGAAAAACTAGGGGTGTTTAGGATCTAAAATACACCTGATCATGTGTTCCAACAGACAACAAATAATTACAATCCTCCTATTTTTATACTTAAAAAAGATTCGGAGACCATAATCTGCAGATATGGCATATTTACCAATCAATTCTTTTTTAAGGATTCGGATGAAGGCATCCATTGATTCATGTCTGGTTTGATTTTTAGGATTACGAGAAACTTTTTCTGCTCTTAAAATCCATTACTGATTGTGTAAGAAGCATCTTAATAGTGCCAGATATATCGGTGCCTAAATCGTTAAAGTTTTTTGAAAGAAAAGTTAAAAACCGATAAAGAAATTTTTTCTCTATCGGTTTTGTACACTTACACCGCCTTCATTTCTATAATAAACGTTGACCCTTTACCTACCCCCGCAGACTCTGCCCACACCTGTCCTTCATGTGCTTCTATAATAGCTCGTGCGATGTATAAACCGAGTCCAGTGCCTAAAATATTTGATTCATGTGCGTCTGGAGCACGTATATATTTTGAGAATAATTTAGGCATTACATCAGATGATATTCCAAGACCTGTATCTTTGATCTCAATACGTACTTTACGAGTCTCTTTCTGAAATAATGTAACTGAAATCTCTCCTTTAGGTGTGTATTTGATTGCGTTATCAATCAAATTCATAAATACTTGTTTTAATTTTGCTGGATCTGCCCGGACTCTAGACCAATTCTCAGAAATATTAACAGTACAGGTAAGTCCGTGATTTTCTATTGAAGGCGTAAGTTCTTTAACGCATTCAACAATAAGTGCATGCACATCGACCTCACTAAACTCATATCGCATTTTCCCTTGCTCTATTCGTGAGACGTCCAGATAGTCGTTTACCACACTGGAAAGTGTGTCACAAGATCGAATCATAACTTGTAATGCATTCTTAGCTTCTTTTGAAAGCTCCCCCATATCACCTTCAAGTAGTAGTGAACTATACCCTTTGATAGATGTGAGAGGTCCTCGAATCTGGTGTGAAGCAAGAGATACGAATTCTGTTTTTTCTTCGGAGATACGTTTGAGTTCGTCGTTTTTCTTTACAAGTTCATGATCGATTACTTGAAGTTGCTCTTTTGTTTCTATTTCTATTTTTACAGATTTTATAAATAACCAACTAAAGAAAGTGGTTGCCGCTAAGATACATATTTTATATGCAAGCTGTTTATATCCCGATGCTAATACAACCTCAATCATAGTCACCAACATGAGAGCTGATGCAAATAGCTGAGCAGAGACAACCTTAGGACTCAATACTTTGAATCGAATCACACCATACACCATTACGACGATGTATCCGATCACAATATAGTTTCCAAATGGATAAATGTTAAAAAATTGAGGAAAAAAGTTTGTTCCCCCTGCTAAAAAACCGATAATACATACAGCGAGAGTGTTTTTAAGTTGCGAACCATAACTACTTGTTCGATCAATTCGTCTTAAAGCATTAATAATATGCCCTATACTTAGAATAACAACTAATCCAAAATAAATTGGAAAAATAAGATACAAAGATCCTGGTTTAATCCAAAAGAAATCAAATTGTCTCTCTACGCCGAGTTTAAAATACGGAGTAAAACTCAGGATAGTTAATACAAAACTTACACAATAAAGTGCAGTTCGTGTGTATGTTTTTTTATACCGTAAAAGATTTGCTGTAAATGCAAAATAAGTCGATGGAATCCATATAGCTGCCACATCTAAGATATATTGCCACCGAAGCGCAAGATCATGATCTGCAGTGTTGGTTAAAGAGAAAAGTGAAAAACTCCAAACCGCAAAAGGAATGGAGAAATAAAACCACGAACGATTAACTTTACTAGTTCGATCAGACTGATACGCGATAATGCTGAACATTAGCGTGGTCAGTGTAAGTATAAGACTCGATAAACTAAACGGTGACATGTTAAATTAAGTATATCATTTAATTAATGTATAGTGAGGATATACTTTACCTGAAAGTACTTCAATTCTCTGCATTACTTTTTCAGTAACCATTACAAGTACTTCTGCATCATTTTCTTTTCCATAGTATTCTGTAAAATACATTGGCTCACCTACAGAAATCTTTACCAACTTCTTAAACAAAGGACGTTTCTGCTCTCTGTTTTGAATCTCATGAGCACCTCTGATACCAACAGGGATAATAGCCACTTTATGTTGTAATGCATATCGAGCAATACCTGTGAATGCTTTCAACATCTCTGTTGCTGACGGAGATCTGGTTCCTTCAGGAAATATTCCAACTAATTGTTTTTTTTCGATGTGAGCTTTAACAGATGCATGTACTGCACTTTTGTCTTCCATATGTCGATCGACTTTTATTTGACCTGTAATTTGCATTAATCGTTTCCATAGAGGGTGACTGAAAAATTTCTCAGCACTTAAAAAATGAATATTTCTTCCTGCAACGGACACTAGACATAGAAAATCAAAAAAGCTTTGGTGGTTTGCAGCAATAATAGCTCCTTCAGGATGTTTTTTTATGTGATGAACATTTTGATGTTCTTTTACCCATATAAGACGAATAAGTGGAGTAATAAAGAATCGAGTTAAGGTGTAAGATATCTTGATTGGTAGGCCATGGGTTTTCATGAAGTAAGTATATAAGGATAAACCACACATTGCAAAACCTCCTCCAAACCGCTATAGTAACCCAATGGCAATCATAGAATACAACGAAATAGTAGTACGAAAAATGATCATCTTTGAAGGTGAACCGTACGAAATCTTAGACTCTCATGTCTTTCGAAAACAACAGCGAAAACCAGTAAACGCAGTTAAGATGCGAAATATGCTTAATGGACGAGTAGTAGAACACTCATTCCAAGCAACTGAAAAAGCTGAGGAAGCAGACATCGAAGTAAAGAAAGTTAAATATCTTTTTAATAATAAAGGTGAGTGGTGGTTCTGCGCCGAAAACAATCCAGCAGATCGATTCAAACTCGCCGACATTCTTATTGGGGACAGTCGAAAGTTTTTGAAAGGAAATGCAATGATTGATGTTAAATATTTCGGTGAGACACCAATCGGAGTTAAACTTCCTGTAAAGATCGATCTTGAAGTAACTGAAGCACCTCCAGCAGTTCGCGGTGATACAGCCAAAGGTGGTAACAAAATCATTACTCTAGAAACAGGCGCAGAAATCTTAGCGCCGATGTTTGTAGAGCCAGGAGATATTGTACGAATAAACACAGATACAGGCGAGTACTCAGAACGAGTAAGTAAACAATAGATAGATAACAAAAAAGCTCCGAAAGGAGCTTTTTTGCTTGGACTCAAGGATATAAAAAAATGTCGTCTATCGTGACACATTCTTTTTATATCCGTAAGGTCATTCTATAATAAACCAGCCATGTTCCTTAGCATATTCGCGTAACTGTCTGGTTGGACTTACTGCATATCGATAAGTTGCTTTCATGATAAGTGGAATATCTGAATGATGATCTGAATATGCAAAAGAACCATTAAAATCAAAAACATTGAGATTACGAATCTTCTCTTCTCCGTAGTTTGGTAATCCTTGTAATCTACCTGTGTATACTCCATTTTTTATTTCAAGTTTAGTCGCAGTGTATTGTGGAATATTAAAAAAGAGAGCAGCTGCTTCAACTATAGGTTCAAAGGCAGAACTGCAGAGTACGATATCTTTGCCTGTCGATATATGTTTTTCAAGTTCTATAACAGCTGGATAGTTTCGAACAGCCGCAAACTCGGTAAATACAAAAGCACGTACTGCTTTTTGTAACTTAGCTACATCAACACCTTTCATAATCTGGGCTATATATGCATACGTACTCGACAAGTTTTTATGAGAGACAAGGTGTAGTTGATACATGAAAAAGAATAATCGTATTCTCCAGAGATCAAGAAAACTAATAAATTTTCTTTTGTATAGTGTTTTAAGTAAAAGTCTTTGACTTTGTACCTTAATTAAGGTTTTATCTAAATCAAAAAATACGTATGTCATAGATTGAACATTATACGCCTGTTATTCTTTCAATGCAAAACTAGTTCAAGTACAGACTTTTCATCACATTCGAAGCAATGTGTTTATACATTTCAGGACCTATTGAAAATCCCGCAGTGACAGATTCTGCAATCAACATATCAATAGATACTATTTTTTTATATCGAATTTCAATCGTCGGTCGTTTAAACAAAAGTATGTTTTTCCAATTGATTTGTTTCAGTCCTATACACTGCACAGGGATAATATCTGTTTTTGTTTGTTCGGCTAGAAATGCAATACCGCCTTTTGCTTCAGTTTGGTGCGCAGTATCCACACTAATCTTTCCTTCAGGAAAAATACATACAGACTTTCCATGCTCCAAAAGCTCTATATGGTTTACTAGTGATGCATGATAGTCGCGCATACCAAGATATGCTGGGTATGCTCCAAGTATTTTGAAAAAAGTTCCTCCATATAAAAATCTTCGCAAACCAAACTTTGCATATTGATAATGATCCTTTGTCATTGCTACGTAATACATAGGATTCGTAAACATTGCCCAAGGTAAGCAACATCGAACAAGTATAGCATCCCACTCACTGATGTGATTTGATGCAAACAGTACTCCTTTATTGTGTTTTTTTGCATTTCTCACAGATTGTAGAGCTTCGTCTGCACCTGCAATCTTTAGATTAAAAAATATATTCAGTACAATCACTACAAATGCTTGAAATAATCCTTGGATAAACATCTGAATTTTTTCGATATGAGCATGAGTTTGGCTACCTATTTGCATATTGATAATATAATAGCACGTTTTTATGATTTAGACAAGTCCATCCATATGATGTCGTTTTGAGAGAAGGAATACTGATATCATAGGTACAATCATACAAATAAGGTAACCGAGATCAGATTGAAAAAAACGTTCAGTCTTCCTTGCTAAACTAAAAATATCCGTATCTGGCAATATATGAAAACAAACTCCAATAGTGATCAACACTATACCTACAGAAAGAAGCGCTGACTCTAATGCCCCTTTAAAATTATGGTGTAGCTTAAACTCATTCACAATTCTATACATAGAAATATACACAGGGATTAAGATCAATACAAACAGAACAACATGCGCAATATATGCACTACCGACAAAACTTAATCCTTTGATCAATCCATCACCACCGTATCCAACAAGTGCTTTGTAAATAATCGCAGTTGGATATGTCATCAAAATAATATTGAACAGAATATGCTTACCTCGTAAAAAAGAAAGTAAAATAAAAACAAATAGAACTATAAGCAGTGCTGAGTATTGCATACTTCAAAGTATATCAGAATCCTGCTTTTTTCAACAACTCAATTGCATGTTTAACATCACTAGATATTTTTTTAGGCATCTCAACTTTAAGAGTAATCAACATATCACCACGTTTGCTGTTTGATTTATGACTATCTACCACCCCACCCTTCTCTCGAGCACGCAATGTATCACCTGTTGTTACCCCATGTGGAACTGTAAGTGTAAAGTCTTGATCAAATGATTTTATTTTTACATCACCACCTGCAATAGCAATAGAAAGCGGGATAGTTTGAGTCATATACACCGTACTCCTATCTTTTTTAAATGTAGTATCAGCTTTAACATGTACTTGTACATATAAATCTCCAGCAACATTTCCACTATCTGCAATCATCTCACCTCGACCACTGACACGAAGTGACTCACCTGACTGAATACCTGCAGGAATATGAATTGTGACTTGTTCCTTTTGTCGAATAACTCCAACCCCATGACATGTATGACATTTTTTAGTTGGAATCTTTCCAGATCCATTACACACATCGCACTCAAACTGCATTTCTTGATTTCCAAAAATAGATCGCTGCATCTTTGTCACATATCCAGAACCCTTACATGTATCACAATTCTTTAACTCGCTCCCAGGTTCAGCCTTTGTACCTTTACATATCGTACAGGTTGCATGTCGACTATATTCAATACTCTTGTCTACACCAAGTGCAGAGTCTTTAAATGATATTTCTATATCAACCCGTATATCTGCTCCGCGAGTACTGTGACCTCGACCGCTACGTCCTCGACCACCTGTTCCACCAAAAAAAGACCCGAAGATATCACCTAGATCGAACTCAACACCTCCTTGACCTTGCTGGAAACCAGAAAAATCAAAACCACCGAATCCTTGATTTCCTGGCCCTGCCGAACCAAAAGTATCGTATTGTTGACGTTTTTTAGTATCACTTAACGTACTGTAGGCTTCGTTAATCTCTTTAAACTTTTCATCCTTACCTCCGTTTTTGTCAGGATGATGTTCAAGTGCAAGCTTTCGAAAAGCTTTTTTGATCTCGTCTTGAGATGCATGTTTATCAACTCCAAGTGTCTTATAATAATCTTTCATAGCGCCTATAATAGCATATCAGTCAAGCCGCGTCATATGGACAACATGTGGGTGATGTTATTAACGACGTAGAGTGAGAGAAACAAAAGTGTAGTCACTTTTGTTTCCGAACCGAGGAGTTAACGGTTAATACCCCGATGCTCTGCATCGGGGTGGTATTCATTTTGGAAAATACACAAGCGGATCAAGATATGCGTTCACTGCAGATACTGGCATAGTCATACTGACACCTGGACATGAAGCACTTGGTCGAGTCATAGGGTTTACTGCATCTGATGCATACATACTTACATGCAAATGAGGCCCTGTAGAATACCCTGTGTTTCCACTATATCCAACCAGCTGACCAGAGGCCACTGTTTGACCAGGAATTACCTCTATCTTTGATAAGTGTCCGTAAGTCGTTGCAAGACCATTATCATATTTGATCAAAATCCATTTACCAAAAGATACTCCGGGACAATCTGCATCAGTATTACCTGTTCCTGCCACTCTACCCTGACCTGCAGAACGTATTACTGTACCTACAGGTGCCCTAAAATCAACTCCGTTATGAGTTCCTGACACGTATAGCCGTCCTGAAGCATTTGTTCTACCGAACTTTTGAGTGATATACACACTGTCTACAGGCCACACAAGTGCACCTGTGTTTGCTTTTGGAATAGATGCTGGATCAAGCACGTATTTTAACTTTGCTTCGTAATCAAACATCTCCTTCTCGAAAGCTGCTTTCTTTTTCTTTTTATCCTCTAGTATTTTTTTAAAGTTTGATTCTTGATTTTTAGTCATATCGAGTTCTTTCTTCTGCTCTGCTCTGGTTAGTGCTAAACTCTCTTGTTTTTCTTTTAACTTTTCTCGAGCTTCTTCAAGTTGTTGTTTGTGCAGTTGTTCTTCAGTCTTATCTGTTTCTAGAACTTTCTTTTCTGCTGAAACATTTCGAGTGTAAGCATCTATGTTTTCTTGTAGTATTTGTAAATGTTCAATATCTTGAGCTGATTCAAGTAGATTTTTATTACCTAAAAAGTTTTCTATTAAGTTGGTATTATCGGCTTGATACTGTGAATACAAACTTTCAATTAATCCAGCTTTAAGTCGTTGTAGACGCTCAACACTACCTTGAATAGCTCCAGATATTTTCTGAATCTCAAGATTTTTCTTATCAATCATTGTTTGACTCTTTTTGATATCCAATCCGAGAGATGAAGTTTGTTTCTCTAGTGTTTTAATATATGACTGCAAGGTCAAAGCTTCCTTTGAACTTTTGTTCGCTAAATCATCATATACTTTAATCTCTTTTTCGAGCTCAGTAATTAGTTTTGCACGTTCGTTTATCTTAGCTTGGAGATCAGCTTGGGCTTGTGTATCAACTTGTGCAACCGTTTGAGCATGCAGTATAAAAGAAAAACAACATATTGTTACAGTGAGCACAAATAGAGCTATACGGAATTGCTTAAATCGAGACATACTATACTCTTTAGTATACCATATTTACTTATCTCACTCTACGTCGTTAATGAATACCACCCCGATGCAGAGCATCGAGGTATTAACCGTTAACTCCTCGGTTCGGAAACAAAAGTGACTACACTTTTCTTTCTCTCACTCTACGTCGTTAATAAACTATTTTCGTCGAACAAGCTTAGGTTTTCCTCCATATGAATCAAGTTCAATCTCAACTGTATCTCCAACTAAGATTCGAATACGATTGTATTTCATTTTTCCACTTAGATATGCAAGCATAAGAGTTCCACCTTCAAGTTGCACACGAAAATGTGTGTCGGGTAGAGACTCCACTACAGTACCTGTAAGAATAACTTTTTCTTCTGCCATATAACGATTATAGTAGCTTTTTATAGCTTATTTAGCAATCTCCCCTATCTCAACTCGTACTCGATCTTTATCTGGTACGTCAGTCATCCAAAATGGGAAATGTCGTATATCAAGTCCAATGTATGTTGCTATTTGGTTTTTAATTCTCTTCATAGCTTCATTGTTAAAGTGAACGAAAGCAGTTTTAGCATGTTCTGTATTGATAATTGGTGTAATTTCGAGAGAAAGTGATTTAAATGCAATAGGTCGACCTGTTTCCTCAGAAGATTCTAAATTGTAATCGACTATAGTTATGTGATATTTCAACATATCAGACATAGGCTCAAGTATCTTTATATATTCCTGCATCGAAGGATTTATCTTTTGTAATATATATTCTAGATCTTTTTGCTCTATAACCACAACGGCATTTTGATCAAGCATACGATCATAAATATTTGATTTTAAAAGCGGGAGTGATGTTTTAGGTAGAAGTGATATGATATCAGTTGGTGGAATTGTAGAGACTGAATCATCAGTACTAACACTTGTATTAGATGATGGTGCAGGTATTGCGTATACTTTTTCATATTCAGCAGTATCTTTAAATCCAACAATATGATAGATCACTGGAGAATCAGCAGGTGCAGAAGCACCGCTTGGCGGAATAACGACTGTCTTATCTAGATTGTACACAACATCTCCAACTGAAATACGTGTAGTCTCCCGAAGAGAGATTGGGAGTGATGTTTTATTTACAAACACAATGTTCTTAACATCATTGGTTGTACTGGCTGTCATAGTGTATTCCTTAGTAACTACAGTTGATGAGGTTGAGGATGCATTTTTTTGTGGAATAAATGGATTACGAGGAGTTGAGGTTGATAGATTGTTAATATCAGCACTTGGAATATATACCAGATTATATGGTAAAGAGAGATCTTTTGCGGTATCACTCGCATTGTGTAATACAATCCTTTCTTTAATTTCAAAATTTGTTGTTTTTGGTACAAATGTAAACGTAGTTGTGTGATTATATTTTGAATATAAAATCCCACTGATCAGAAGAATGGCGATAATAATGAAAATAAGTGGCCATTTACTTTTTACATCTCGTCCATCCATCGTGTGATATGTTTTTTTATACGGCGTAAATACCTCAGCATCATGCTTTTTCTTGATATCTTTTTTCTCTTCTCTCTCGATGCGAGCAGATGGTTTTATTTTTCGAATTGATTTTTTTGGTGGAATGATATCTGAATACATAGATAGTTATATTTTAGAATATTTTTTTAACAAATACAGTATTTGTGGATAGCTGTACTCGGGATGATATATAGCCGTCTTCAAGTGTATGTGTTGCTAACTCGTATCCGTATGCTGAAATAATCTTCTTGTTAAGTCCGTATACACAGATAGATGTTGATTCTTTTAAAAATTCTTTATCAATTGCATCGATACAATTTCGTATATGTCCGAGCATAATCTCTATAGAATCCATCAAAACTTTCTCTACCTTATGCTTTATATCTTCACTTAAATCAGGCCAGATATGTTTTGCATTCTTACTGGCAGGTGTATCTATGTTATGTAGTGTAGTTGTTCGTGAAATCAACATATCTGAAACCGTAGTACCGGCGGTTCCAAGCATTTCTTGCAATGTATTCTCCAAATGAGAGTAGCTGTATGGTATGAAAAAATTAAGTGTATTTTGTCCGTGTGATAAGTATGTGATGTCAATACTATCTTCTTCTAGAATAATACGTAATTCGTTTGTTGTTGGCAAAATCATTTGAGCAACTTGTTTTTGTACATGGGTATACAGAGAAGATATTTCAATCTTATGAATGTGAAAAATACTTTCCGCAGTCTTTCGAAGCTTTTGGAGGAATGATGATTTTGCATAGACAACCAAATATTGTAAATCAATAGTTTCTACAGTTTGACCACCTATATGCGAAACAGTGTATCCATTGAGCAAAATTTGAGAAATATTTGATTCAACAACTTCAATATCGGCTACATTTTTAGCAACACGAAGCGATTGAATAAGTTGATTTGTAATATTTGTTGGACGATCAAACTTTTTTTCAATATGCATCGCTTCATATGTACACCACGGTGCGCATAAAATAAGATCAATGGAAGTAATATTACGTGCATTTTTCTTAAAAAAATCATGTTCACGCATCTCTGTACACATCTCTTTGAACATAAAAATCATTCGTTGCTCATATTCAAGAACAACTTCATTTTCAATATAACTTAAAGGTTCAGTACATACATATGTGTGTATGCCGTTTTCTTCAGAGTACACCTCTATATCATATGGTTTAACAACAAGCACAATTCGCATAGTGATAAGTATACCACTTGTTTCACCATCTATGAAAGATTACGCCAATACTGCTTTGATTCGTCGAACCCCCTGCGAAACTGCTTCTTCTTTTTGTATCGTAAATGTCCCTAACTCACGTGTATTACGTACATGCGGTCCACCACAAAATTCTTTCGAAAATGCACTTTCTAGAGAATCACCGATAAAATATATGTTTATCATGTCTCCGTATTTATCACCGAAGAAGTGCAGAGCCCCGGTCTTTTCTGCTTCTGTTTTTGAGAGAGTTACCATGTGTACAGGTAATTCTTTTCTAATTTGTTCATTTACAATATCTTCAACTTTCTTTTTTTCCTCATCTGTCATCTTTGCAGAATGAGAAAAATCAAATCGAAGACGTTCTGCGGTTATGTTACTTCCCTTTTGTGAGACATGATTCCCCAGTACCTGTCGAAGTGCTTG
>JACCDR010633187.1_pt1 | contig 66097 bp, 101 predicted proteins | sample 7446431 | NCBI WGS metagenome assembly JACCDR01 (sample SAMN15323443, study PRJNA562643) | freshwater metagenome | isolation source: river surface water | place: USA:Blue River Watershed | collected 2017-08-17 | reverse complement strand
CTGATCATGTTATAAACTGTAATCTTGCCCCGCACGCACTTAGATAGAATCTTCACCGAGACGTATGCGCGACCTCGATGAACCTTGGCGATCGAGTGCAACGGAAACTTCGCGTTCATCTCCGCGTCGAATGCCGCATACCATTTCTTCGTTCTGTACGGTGCCCGCTTTTGCTTTTCTTCGACTACCGCAGCCATCTGGTTTATTCCTCGTTCATTTCGTGGATGATGCGAAACCGGAAGTATTGAAACAATCCCTCGACTGTGATCGTATCCTTCACCCCACCTGGACCACGCAGCACGATGGTGTCTTTGCCGTGCTGATAGAAGAACGTCGCGCTCCGCTCGCGTGCTTCGTTATATTCCTCGACGACGCATTGCGGACATTTGTCTTCGACGTGACCGCCGTGCTTTTTGCAATTGTTTAGTGTGAGTGGCATGTTTCCTCCGGTGACAGGGGCAGGCGCATTGCGAGCGGCGACAGTTGCTGTGCCAGCCGCTATCGCAAGCAAACGTTTTCATTTCACGACCTTGATCACGCCGACCTGGCGACGTGCGTGACGCGCCGCTTTCTCCCACTCGGCACTGCGCTCGCGTTCGCGCTTCAATGCTTCGAGCGTCTCCTGATACGCGGCCCACGCGATCTCGTAATCCTTCGCGAGCACGACGACTTTCTTCCCGTAAGTCCAGTTCGGGTTCTCGACGACGAAACTGTCGGCCTTCTTGATCACGCGACCATCCCTCGGTTCTCCTGCCAGTTCAGCTCGTTGATGAACGCATACGCAAGCGACCAGCGCTCGGAGTGAACGTGATACGGCTTAGGCAACGGCGAGACGCGCCAGAAGCCTTTGCGGAAATAGATGCACGGCTTTTTCATTGCGTGCGCCTCGAGGAGCGATGCGTGAGCATGTCGAGCTGACGCGGATCGATCTGCGGTTGTTTCTTTTTGCTGCCCGGCCCGATCACGTGCGCGTTCAATATTTTCATGCGCGTCTCGCCGGGCTTCAGATCGTTGTTCCAGCCTTCGGCCATGACCTTGCCGAACGCAGCCGCATCTAAGTTGTCGTTGACGCGCGGATCGTCGAAGTAGTCCCAGCGTGCTGGCTGGCCGCGATGCTTGATCTTTACTGCGAATTTCATTAGAGTCTCCCGCTGCTAAAGCGTCCGTATGCTCGCACAGCGGGGACTCACTCGGCAAACTTTAAGACTCGTGCTCCAACTGCCGCTCGCGAACGTGCTGCATGATATGCTCGAACTCCGCCCTCGTCGGCGGATGTTTCTTTTCTTGCATCACACGCGGCGTTCCGCACCCAGCGATCAGGGTGAGCACGACGAGTGCCGTGATCGTGCGAATCAATTGAACCTCGCGATGCGCTGGTCTAGCACGTCGATCAGCTCGCTCATGATCCGTCGTTGCTCAAGCAACAGCTCACGGTCGATCTCGTGCATCTTCGCGTACTCGACACCGCCGATGAACGTGCGCAAGCGCTCCCTGCGCTCGTACAGCTGAGCCCGTTCCTCGATCACGCGCACTTGCCAGTCGGGCTTCTCGCCGTGCGCACCGATAGCGGGGCTCACCGCATCACCCACTGCTTGAACGGCAACTGCACGCGACACAGCGCGTTGACGTAGATGCGCAGCGCCTCGTGAGCGCAGACGCGAACCGTGCCAGTCGGCAAGCGTTCTACGATGCCCGCCTCGATCAGCGTATCGAAGACGGCGAGTTGCGGCTTGAGTTGAGCGGCGACGAAGTTCGCGTGCATATCCTTCGCGCTCTCGGGGTTGACACACAACGCGATGCAAGTGCTGACGAAGAGCGGAGCATACATCCGCATGTTCGTGCCTGCGCACTCGTTCGCTTCCGCACGCTTCAATCCTTCGTAGACGCGATCCAACCTGTCTGTCGGTCTCGCGCTATCGCCACCGAGTGCGCGGCCTGCTTCTTGGGTGTGAGTACCGTCAGTGCTACACATCGCTCTGCTCCTGTTTGTTTTCTATTGATTCAACCTCAGCGTGCGGAATGCGCCGCACTCGCTTGCTCGCCTCGTCATCGTCGAACTCGCCAGCCTGCGCTACGTCGCGAGTCCAATGGCCGTTCGCATCCAGCCACACTCGCTCGCCGACGTTCGAGCCAGCACGCGTGACGCGTGTGATTCGTTTCATCGCGGCACCTCGAAGATGCTGACCGCACCGGGAGTGGAAAGGTCGAAGAGCATCGCTTCCAACGCGACGAGACCGCCGGCGATCAGCTGCTCATGCGTCGTGATAGGCGCAGCCTGAGCGGGATCGCGGCTCGAGTTGTAGCGCTCGATCATCGCGTCCATGCGTTCGAGTTGCGCGGGACTGAAAGTGAGTGCGATGGAATAGCGTGGGAGATCGGTACGTGGCATGGTCGTGCTCGCTTGTGTGGTTGTTGCTAAGGCAACGATCTGCGAATCGGCACGAGTCGAACGTGCGACCTTCTCGACGTATGCGGGCCATGCCGTGCGCACGGGAGGACATCCGCGTCAAGCTGCTCTACCGACTGAGCTACGACTCGCATTAGGAAACGTTCTGGCCTACGCCTTGACCGTTCGATGATTGTTTGCTAACGGTACGTGCGAGAACGTTTCCTAATGCAAGCTGTGAGAGATGCGAGCATCCGCCCGTCAACGAATGCCCGCATCAATGCGCACTGAGGCAGCAGCTTCCCGGAGTCCACGACGAATGGACGCGCCAAAGCTCGCACACGCGGAACACGCGTGCAACTATTCTACTCACACAACCTGGCTGCAAGGCGCATCCGTCAGGGAGTTAATCGCGAGTGGCTAGCACCACAGCGGGTTGTCGTAGCGACGAATGTTTCTAATCTCTTGCTCGACTAGCAGCGCGGGCAAGCATCGGCGCGTGCGCTCAGTCACACGTCTGCCTGCGGCATCGTGACCGCGATATATCATCCGTATCGCGTTGGCCAGGTGATCGTCGTGCATCTCGCTGATGAGCATGCGGCGACCGTCGTGGCATCGCCACCGAAGTATGCGCATATCAATCGTCCTCGTCAGGGGTGTACGGAATCGAGCGCAGCAATAGCACGGCAACGCAACCGGCGATCACTGCGAGCGCAATCAATCCTATCGCTACCCAGTCCATAGCAAACATCCTTCGCCGAGTAAAAAGAAGGGACCGCACGGAAGCCTGAACTACGTGCGATCCCTTGCGACGCGCGCCTCAGGGAGGAAAGACGAAGCGCGTTGGGTCGAAGTGCGAGATGACATGGAGATCGCGTCTCGCATATCGTGCGGGTCTCAGCGGATGCCACGCAACGATACGGATGCATGCTCGCATAAAGCAAACATCGCGCGCACGACAATATTCTATTCACCTTGCTGCGTAGTAACATAGGTTAATCGTCCGTTGCTAATGCAACAGAGAAGGAAAGATGAGAGTGTGTCCCATAACTTTCCCAAGATGACTGAGGCCGGAGTGTGTCGCGCCGATAGCAGAGGAATGGTAACGAATGATAGGAAACAATCCCAAAACGAGATGAAGAAGAAGATTAGCAGCAAAAACATGCGCACAGTTGCGCACAGTCCAAGCGAAAAATAGATTTAAGTAACGGATTTATAACGAATAATACCTAATCAATATCGTTATAGGATTCTATATATGCGGTAATGATTAGATATATAGCTTAATTCCCGTTATATATCTTCTTCTATTACGGGGTATCCCCCCCCGGTGCTATACCGCGTGTCCAAGTCCAATTGAAAACTACGACAGCTCGCAAACGCTTATATTTACGGCACGCGCGCGTCACTGTGCGCATTGGCGTGCGCATGTCGTGCGCACAGTCGTACACGCAGCAAACCCCGTAAATTACAGCTCCAAACGCGTGTGCGTGCGCACGATGCACACGGAGTAAATAGCGCTGCCTTTCGTGTGCGCGTGCTATTAAAATGCGCGTCGCATTCGTATAAATGCCGCACGCGAGCGGCTGGAGGAAACAAACGTATGGCCAAAACCGATATTCGCAAGTTGCCCGATAAGGGAGGTGGCCCCGATCCCGAGGTCATCGCGCGATTGAAGCGCGAAGGCAAGCTGAAGCAGTACGATAGCTTGGAGCAGGCGCGCGAGGCACGGCAGAAACGCAGCGCGAAAGAGACGCCCGCGCATTTGCTGCCCGACGATCACTTCCGCAAGCGCAAGCGCTCGAACATGACGCTGTCGTCGGAAGCGCGAGCAATCGCGAAGAAAATCGGCAACGGCGTTGTGTCGCGTGGCGTCGAGGCTGCGCTGTTGCATTGGAAAGATTGCCCGCGCACGGATCGCAGGAGGCGCAAGTGACGTTCGTCTGCGAATGCTGCAGGCGGCGCATCGAATCGACCACGCCTTATAAATTGCGCGTGCGCGCCGTGCTGCTGAAGCTGAAGTTGCGTTATATCATCGAGAACCCCGGCATTACCGCACGGGCAACGAGGAAATATGCCAAAGCAAACAAAACGACCCTCCGACGTGCTGCGTGACGCGCTCGCTGCATTGACCGAGCTGAAGCGCGAGATGCCGCAATCAATAGTATTGATCGGGCAATGCGAGCGCCAGGTGAAAAGCGTGATCGATGCATACGACGCGATGCGCGCCGACCTGGCTCTGCTCGCTGGCAGCACGCGCAGACCGCCGCAGCGCGTACCGATGCGCGCACGCAAGAAGCCCGTGCGCGTCGTGCTTCCGAAGGGCGCGAGCATCAGCCCGCTTACGATGCGCCAATCGGATCAGGAGCGCGAGAGCGTTGGCGATTACGATATGGAGCACGAGGCCGAGATGCGCGACCGATTCGGGCACGATATCCCGGATGGCAGCGACTAAACGATTTCAGAAACGGGAGGAAATAACGAAAGGGAGATGGACGATGACGAAGTTTCAAGCGGTGATTTTGCTTTCAATACTATTGATCGGGTGGGGCGGTGCCGCGTGCATCGCGATCTTTACCGATCGAACAGGGTGGGCCGCGCTCGTATTCTTAGCGACGCTCGCGGTCTTTTGCTATTGGCCGTTACGGAGGAAAGGGAAATGACGAAGGATTTGCATACGCATCGCTGTGGCTTGCATCTGACCGTAGCGCAAGGGCGCAATCACGAAGACCCCGCGCTTACGGTCGTTGGATGCGGGCACGAGTGGCAGCACGAGCGCATATTCAAAAGCGCGGAGGATTACGCGAATCGGCACGTTTGTCCGAATTGCGGATTGGGGCCGTGGTATGCGCGCGTGCTGACGCCGTTGCAAGAGCAACGAGTGCGGGCATTCGTCGAAGCGCCGGTAATCGACGATGAATTGATTGCGCAAGCAACGCACGCGCAGCTTGTCGTGATCGCAGGCAGCTTGCTTGACGCGCTTGGGTTTACCGAGGCGCGCTTCGAGCAGGGTGAGCGCATTCGCGCAACGTTCTGGGAGGAATAGGAAATGCCGCGAGCCCGCACGCACCTGACCTGGCGCACGGTCGAGAACGCCGTCGATGATACGAGCACAGACGCGCAATTGCAAACGCTCGAACGCACGCGCAAAGGCGACTTGCACTGGGTGACAGTTGCGCGCGGGCGACCGGAAGATGTGAGCGAGATAGCGAAAGCGCTGAACCGGGCACGCTTTACGCTATTCGATATACGCCCGGTGCCAGAAGTGAGGAAACGGAAATGAACGGATTGACCCGATTCGAGCAAACGATTCTCGAAGCATTGAAAGCCCGCGAGGGCGAGGTGGTGACGACGGAAGAGCTGGAAAAAGCGCTGTATCCGCAAGGGCCGAGTCCGAATCCGAACAGCAACGGGCTCGAGGTTTTCATCAGCCGCATTCGTCGCAAGATCGGCGATGCTCGCAAGATCGAGACGAAGCGCGGTCGCGGCTACGTGCTGTTGCCTGAGCAACAGATGCAGGAGCAACCGTCGTGAGCGCCGTCGAGGTCGTCGCTGCAATCGTGCTGCTGGCAATAGCATTGATTGCAGTGTATATGACGGGCGTGCTCAGGGAACGCGAGCGCGAACGTAAAGACGAGAAGCTGCGACGTTCCGTGATGAAGCTGCCGGGCTGGCAACCGCAGCTGATGGTGTTGCATTGCTGCGAACGCTATAACTACCTGGAGATAGCGGGCTTGCTGCATCTACCGAAAGACGTAGTGCTCGAGGAAATGGCGAAGGCTTACGCCGCGTTGCGAATGCAACACATGCCCGTCGATGCGGGCACGCGCAAGCGCGGGCGCATTCGTATATTCCTTGCGCGCTTGCTCGTAGGGAGGTTGACCGCGTAAGGAGAGCGCGATGGATTATTTGAAACGAAGAAAGCAGTCGGAACTGGTCCGGCTGCGCGAGATAGCAAACAAAATACGAGGAGATCGAGATGGAAGGCTATGCAACGTTACGCAATCGAGTCGACCGATTCCTGAAGGACAATCCCGACGTGGTGACGGTAACGCTAAAGCGACCGAAACCGAAGTCAAAGCGAACGTACACAAGCGCAAACGACGAGTGCTTCGGAAGAATGCCGGAAAGCTGCCCGGTGGTGCGCTCGATTTTGGAAGCTCTGCTGCCCGACGACTTACGCGTGCAGCGGGATGGAAAGGACGTTGACGTCTCGGACTTGCGCAACGATATCTTTCAGCGCATGCACGACGAGGTGACGATGAAATTTCGCAACGCGCTCGAGGAGGTTTGCAATCAGAAGCATACGTTGCTGTCGCGCACGCGCAATTACCACAGGCAGATGCGCGACTGGATCGAGGAAGGCGAGACGGAAATCCCTGAACCGCCAGAGCCGCGCGTGCGCAGCCGACGCGACCGCACCGAAGTCGAGGTCGAGATCGAGGACGAAGATTACTAACCGTTGCGAAAGCAACAATCAGCGGAGATAACGACGATGGCAGATACAGTTAAACCGTGCATCCATGGATGCGGGCGCGATGCTGAGACGAAGGACGGCGAGTGCCGCATTTGCAGGGGAGGCTTTTACTATTGGAAGAAGCAGCCCGCGAGCAAACGATTGAAGCGACGCAATCAGCTCGATGTTTTATCGTCGCGGTTGGATACGCATTTCGATACGCGGGGCAAGAGGAATGAGACGCCGCTCGTTCAGCCGCAGCCGCAGTCGAAGGGCGCGAAGATTATCGTGCTGCGCGAGCGGCGCAAGGCTTAAGGAGTTTTCAATGCTAACGCTCATCCTGTACGTGCCGATCAATATCTCGGTGCCCGAGTTAGCGAAGTTCGTGCGAATGTTTCGTGACGCGGGTTATCGATTCGCTGACCTGACCGTACAGGAGAGCGAGTCGGTGGCGGCAGTTGTTTTTGAACGGAGGAACTATGACGAATGCAAAACCCCATCCGCTTAAGGGGCGGAAGAAAAGCGCGGCGAGCATCGCGAAGATGAAAGCGACGCTCGCTGAAAAGAAACGTTTGCGCGAGGCTGGCGTGTTGCCAAAGCAACAGAAGCGCACGTATACGAAGCGACGCGGCCCGGTATTCGATCCGCGCACGCACGAGCAACTGCAACGCGACGTGAAGGAGGCGTTGTATTGCATTGATATGGCGGTCGCGAATACGCGGCGCAAGATCCGCAGCGGCGAGCTGTCGTTGCACGACGTCACCGACGAAGAAACGTTTCTTTATATGGCGAAGCGCTACCTCGAGGGAGGGCTGAAGCCGTGAACGCACGTCGCATTGGAATGTTTCTAATCTTCGCTGCTGTTGCTATTGCAACGGTTCTGTTAGCAACGGGCTGTGCTCAGGTTGACGCACCGGAACGCAAGCCTGTGCCCGATCCGTCACCCGTGCTGCGCTCGTTCGCAATCGGTAGTCGCGTGCGCGTTTATGAGTTCCGGGATATCGCGGGCCGGCCGTGCGTGCTCGTTCGCGATGCGTCGTATGGAATTGCGCTCGATTGCGTGCGGCTGCCCCGGCTCGATTACGAAAACCTGCCCGATCCGGGGCCGGAATAATCCTATTTCACGTAATCGGGAGCCATTTCACATAATAGAAGATTGCGTATAAGCCCCGCCGTGCGACGTTCGGCAGCCCGGCAATACCGATGCAGCGGCCCCGGCTCGCGCGTCCGGGCGGGGCTTATATGCAGCCGGGGCAGCATCGGGCAACGCATCGGCCCCGGCCCCGGTTCCGATCCGGCAGAAAACGGGCCGGAGCTACGTATAAAAGGCAAAAGATTTTCAGTAATTATGTGAAAACAGGCCTTTTCGGGGCTGCCGAATCCGTAATATGCATACCAAGCCGGACGCAATACCGCCCCGGCGAACGAAGCCCCCCGACGGGGGGCATGCAATCGGAGATACGACGATGGAAACGAATACCGAAACCGCCGCCACCACCTCGCTTGCGCCGACGAAGCCCGCCCGCAAAGCGGCGAAGAAAGCGACGAAGCCCGCCGCAAAGCAGGCGGCGAAATCGTCCGCCAAGCTCGTCAAGAAAGCGACCGGCGAAGGCATCGCGCTCAAGACGATTTGCGCCAAGCTGAAGATCGAGCCCCGGCTGGCGCGTCGCAAGCTGCGCGCGGCCAACCTCGCCTTCCACAGCAAGCGCGAGCGCTGGAATTTCACCGCCGCGCAGGCGGCGAAAGCGACCGAAATCCTCCGCGCGTAAGCGCGGGGTGATTCCAGGCCGAAACGGCGCACGCGCCCCAGGCGTGCGACCGTCTGCCGGTATATGCCGGTACTGACGAGGCCGTTGATTTATGCCGCACCGTAAACCTGCGCCAGCGGTTCCGACCGTTGCCGCGTATTTCCTGCAGCACCTCGGGGAGGAATTGCAGCCGGCAGCCGAGCGCGAGCCGAAAGCCGAGCATAGCCCGTATCACCCCAGTTTTCATATCGATACGGGCTGTGGCGTCGAATGCCGCGCGGCTATCGATGCCGGGGCCGCGATGCTCGCGCAGATTCGCACGGCTTTTGGGCCGCTCGTAGACGGCACGCGCGAGCATCCGAAAGGCGCGCAATTGCGGGTGGCGTGCGTCGAAGCCGTGCGCAACGTCGTGCTCTGCTTCGTATACGGCTGACGGTTGCCCGCCGTGCGTCTGCGCTAACGCGCGGGCGCATGCCCGGCAATCGTGCCGTCAACGGGGGGAAGTTTTTATGCGCAGCCGTTCAACGCCTGCGCGCGAGCGAACGTTTGGCAGGTGGCTGCGGCATCTGATCCGCCGCAATCCCTGGCACGACCGGGCCGAATGCGAACGCATTGCAGCCCTGACGTTCCCCGCGCGCCCCGTCCGCAGCATCGCGCCCGATACGCTGATCGTATATCGTCAGCGCGCGATAACCTGGCCTGACGGGCAACGCAGCCCGGAAGATTTCGTCGCGGTCGTGCTGCATCGGTTGCCGAATCCGCGCGAGGCGCGGGGGCGCGCGTTGCCGCTGGGATCGGATCGGCACGTCTACCTGGGCAACCGTTCGCGGGCTGCCGCGATTGCCGAGCTTGCCGCGCACGTATAGCGGCCCCGGCCCGTGCGTCCCGTGCTCGCGGCGGGGCGCATGCGCGGAGGTCGTATATGCACAGTCATCAAATGCTAGTCCCGGCGGACGTGCTCGCGTTCGCGCTCGCGGGCAATGCCCGGCTGACGCTCGTATCGAAGCGCACCGGCACGCGATTCACGTTCAAGATCCGGCAGCCGCAGCCCGATCAGCCACACTTCATCTCGCTTCTCACTGAACCGGATAACGAGCGCGGCTACACTTTCTTCGCGACGCTATTCAGCAACGGGGAACTTCGTCACAGCCCGCGCTCGCGGCTATTGCACGATAGCCCCGGCCCCGCCGCCTTCCGTTGGTTTTGGCGGCATCTCACAACGCAAAACGAACTGCATCCGCAGCTTGAGGTCTGGCACGAGGGAAGGTGTGGCCGCTGCGGTCGCACGCTTACCGTGCCCGAATCAATTGAGAACGGGCTTGGGCCCGAGTGTATTAAACGTAGTCATCAACGAGGAGTGAGTCATGACCCAGGAACCTAGAGAACCATCACCTGAGGAGCTGGCGGCGAAGCGCGCGGCATTTGACAGGGTGTTAGCCGTCGCGATTGCCGAGCGCACGGATACGATCTCACTGTACGATATCGCGATCTGGCTGCTCTACGCCTGCACGCGATCCGATGCCATCAACAACGTGCTCGATCACGAGCAGGACGACGACGATCCTTCGGACTGGACCATCAGGGATGAGTGTGACGAAGCGCTCGATCTCGTGCTCGACGACGATGAGGAAGCGACGAAGCACGAACTTGACGTCAAGACGGTTGGCGAGCAACTTGACCCGGATTTCGATAAGCCTGCGCGCACGCTGCGCGACTGGCTGCCGTAACCCCGGAGAAGCGCGCGTTGCTCGTGACCGCGCGTAAGCGCATAATATCCTAGCCGGGCAGCCCCGCCCCGACGGGGCACCCGGCGTCTCAGCGAATCAGCGGCAATTAACCTCGAAGCAAAACTCATAAAGAGTAGGTTGTATGGCGAAAGCAAAGAAAGTGGAGAAACGCAGCGCTCCAAAGAAAGCTGCGAAGCCCGCGCGTGTGGTCAAGGACCGGGACGATCCGTTAGGGATGAAACGCACGCTACGGGAGATTCAGAAATCGAAGCCCGCGAAGAAACCCCCGATCAAGGTTACGCCCGCGCGATACCCGGAGCGCGTACCGAAGCCCGCCCCCGAACCGGAACAACCCAAGGTAGAGATTACGGTTCGATCCGTTTACTACGACGGGCAATTCTTACCCGCACTGTGTTTCCGCAAGCCCGGTGCGATGCACGTCCCCTGCGTCTGCGGCGATTCGGTTGGGGGCGTGCGCAAGTTTACGATCCCCGCGACGCAGCACGATAAATCAACGATTCTCCAGCACGGCTACGGGAACTTCGCCGCACCGTATACCCCTGAGCGGTTCGCGAATCACATGCGACGGATCGCGTCAGCCGCACCCGTAACCCCGGAAGCCCGCGCTCTCTTGCTGCCGTATTGCCCCGATATGCCGAGCGGCCCGACGCCCGCCGCTATGCCCCCGCCCGACGACGAAGCGCAGCCCGTAACGCGCCGTATTGCGCCCGGCAACGGCTCGCGCGCCCCGTCCGGCCCCGCTCGCACGTCCGGCAAGGAGCTAATCCGCGCGCTCGCCGCTGCATCGAAGCTGCCGCCCGAAAAGGTCCGGGCAAAGCTCCGGGCGGCGGGCATGCGCGCCCCGTATACCGATGAAACCGCATGCCGCAAGGCGCTAGGAGTGAAGTGATGAGTACCAATCCGAAGTATAACGCGATTCTTGAACGCGAGTTTCGTGCCGCCGCGAAGCTGTCGCCCGATGCGCAGGTCGTCGTCGACTTCCCTGAGGAGGAAGTCATCTGTATCACCGTCAACGGGAAGAAGTGGGTCATGGAGATCGGATCGGACGACGACTACTTCTGGTTCCGCGATGATACGGGAGACGTGGTCCGCTTCGATTTCCCTGACGATTGGGACGAGGTCGATCAGTCATGATTCATCAACTCATCGACGGCTTGCAAACCGTCGCGATCACCGGCGCGGTAGGCCTGATGATGGGGCTCGCGTCTCTGGTCGTGAAGCTGCTACGAGGGGAGGATTTCTGATGCAGTGGAAACAGTGTTCAGGTAGCGGCCAGCCGGCTATGACTACCGGGGAGGATGGGAAGTACCGGGCGATGTGTCCGGTTTGCACGAAGTACGTGACCGTGCGGATCGGGCAGCCGTGCCCGCCGCACGAGATCGTGGTGATCGATTCAAAACCCGAAAATCAGCGGAGATTGCAAACGTGAAAGTCACACCACATACGATTTTCATTTACTCCAGCGGGGGGTACTTGAGAATCGTTCGCGGGGAACATCAAGCCCCGCAGATTGCGACGAAGCCCCGCGTCTACAAGAACGTGAAGGAAGCGCTCGAGAACGAGCGGCGCCCGCGCATCGTCAATGCGCTGAAGCTGTTCCCTGCCGATGCAGTGATCGACCGCCGGCTGAAAGCGATTGCCGCACCCGTAAAGGTGAAGCAGCATCGCAGCCTCGCCGATGCGATCAAGAGCCCGCTCTTCAAGTTCGCTCAGTTGGGTTACGATTCCGGCCACAAGGAAGTCGGCTACGTATACCACCGAGATCCGGGCAGCGCCACAGGGGTTAGATTAGCTTGCAGCGGGAAAGCGTTGACCGTTCGCAAGCTGCTGAAGAAGTACAAGCGCCCGGCATTGCGGGCCTTGGACTACCAAGAACGCAAACCGAAGATCGCAAAACCACAGAAGGAGATCGCAGCATGAACGCCGTTACCGACACCAACCCTGAGAACCAGTATGCTATCGGCCGCAAGATGAAGGTGCGCAAGCTCGCTGGAGTGTATGAGATTTTCGATTCTCGCATGGTCGGCAAGAATCGACGCTACGATTTGAAAGCCGTGCCCGATACCGGGGCCGCGCTGCATACGACGGAAGCATGGGGCGCGGATATGCAGCCGGCCCCCGATCCGGCCCCGGTTGCCCGGCCCGCTACGGACGCCCAGGAGCTACGCGCCCCGGACGGGCAGCCCGCACCGGCCCCGGCAGCCGAGCACGGCACGGCGGACGCTATACGCAGCCCGGCCGAGCGCATTACGTTAAGCGCCGACGACGGGCTAGAGCCGGGCGTATTCGGCGGCGAGCTTGATGAATACAGCATCGGGGCGCGCTATCCCGCAGAACCGGGCGAGCTGAAGAATCCGTATAAGCCCGTCCGCAAGATGCCGGAGAACCCGACGTATCAAGATTTGAGAGGGATCGTTTACAACGCCCGCTTCAAGGGAATGGAAAACTGGTCCTCGAATCAGCTCGCTCAACTCCCGGACGGAACACCCATCGCGGTCGTGGTCACGCATGAGACGAACGGCCACGCCATCTGGATCGTTACGACCGAGGGAGACGACGTTCGCAGGGTACGACTCGAGGTATTCTACCCGCATGCAACGGGAAGTTCGGCCGATGCGCTTGAGTATGCCGTCTTGCTTGCGCTGCGGCAGGTGCCGATCCGCACCGAGGATCTTGAAATCCTCCTTCTTGAGTTGAGCAACTGACAGCAGGCGCACGTCGGAGCATAATAACATTGAACACTGGAGCAGGCGAATGAAAATCAAACCAATGCATCAACGTTTCTTGGCGTGCGCCGTTCTTACCTTCATCGGAGGTTGGCTCTCACAAGCCAACTTCTGGGCGCTCTTTTTCATGCTACTCGGATTCGGAGCCGGCTGGTGCTTCCATTCCGGGTGGGTCATTCTAACCACCGAGAAATTTTCACGCGACCGCGTGATGAGGTAACCGTCATGTCGAAAACCAAAGTGATCCGTAAGCGCAACGTGTTCCTGGATGCTGAGACCGGCAAGGTGATTCAGACGTTCCCGTCGATCAGCCAAGCCAAGCGTCATTCTCGCTTGCAGCAAGGGGCGGGCAACTGGGAGGTCAGCGTGGACCGCTCGACCGATCCGAAACCGAAACGCTACGGCAAGCGGCAGGACGCGGCCGACAAGTTCATCGCCGAGGCGTTGCGCAAGGAACAGGCCGCACGTGTCGCACAGGAACAGGAGCGCAAGCGCGGGCCGAACACGCTTGGGCTGAGGAAGCAAGCATGATCCGACGACTCTACGAAGTGCTCGACGTGTCCGAGGACGCGACGCCCGAGCAGATTGAGAAAGCCTATAAGCGGGCCGCGTCCAAGCATCACCCTGACAAGAACATCGGGAACGAGGTCGAAGCTGCCGAGCTGTTCAAGGAAGCGAAGGAGGCATACGAGTGCTTGATCGATCCCGAGCGGCGTAAGATTTACGACGAGACGGGCGATGCCTCCCTTGAACAGGGGAATCCGGCCGAGGATCTCCTGATGCACCTGCTCAACGAAATCACCGATCATATGGAATCAACTTGTGAGGTGCTCGAGAAGGTGCGCGCCGTCGTCTCCGAGATGATCGACGAATGCACCGAGCGCAAGTTCCAGTTGGATAAGCGGTTAGTCGTGCTCAACAGCATGGCGAAGTCAATTCGCTTCAAGGGCAAGGGAGCGAACTTGCTCGAGGGCGTGATCCAAGAGAAGATCAAGAAGACGACGGGCGAGCGTGCCGAGCTGGACGCGGCTACGACAGCCGGGCGCGCGGTGTACGATATGCTGAAGGATTATCAGGCGACGGATCGACCGAGCCCGAGAAGCGCCGAGGAGACGGCTCAATCACTCCGCATCAAGGCTATGGAGGCAATGATGCGGGGTGTCTTTGGCGGGCAGCAGGGTAGACGGGGCGGGTTCCCGTTCAGCGGCGTTTAGTTATTTGCACCACCAGACCTCGGTGTCGTTCACCTCACCCGTTGCGATGAGGTCAGCCATGACAAGCTGGTTAAGCACGTCATCGAGGTCTCTAGCCGTGATATGCCGACAGAGCCGAGTCAAAACGCTGCGAGGCATCAGGTTCTGTCGCATCAGCTCCATCAGTCTCTTATCCGTTCGGGCTCGATGCGCAAACTCCTGAACGTGTCGGATATAACGCTCTACCGTCTTGCTGCGTTGCTCGACGATGGACCGGCTCGAGGATTCTTCCACCCGTCGCTTCCAATGCTCTGTGCTCCAGCGCACGAGCTTCATGGCCCAGTCGGCAATCGACTCTGTGATCGTCGGTCGTTTCGGATTCACCCCCACGGCTACGATCCCCGCCAGGATCAACGCGTTTTGATTCGCGCGACCGTGCAAGCCCGAAACGTCGGATTGAAAGGCAGCGGTACGTGACTCGTAATCGAAATCCCTGAACTTATTCCACGTCGCTGTCGAATCGAACTTGATCTTGCGGAACGGCCCGGCGCCGTTCGTCGGTGTGCCGAGCGATTTCACCTGATTGTAGAATTCTTCGAACCTCGACGGGAAGATGTTGACGCGCTGCAGGTTTGCGTCTGGCACCTTGTCGCCGGAATCGAAGAGCACGAATCGATTGGGGAAACCCTGCGCGATGTCGGAGTCAGTGATAGCTTCGAGCATCTGCTGAGGCTGCGATGCAGCCATCGTGAGAAAGAACGGTTGATCGATTGCTTGGATGGCATTGTGTCGTCCGGGGATACCAGGGGATGAGCTGTTTGCACGACCGTATAGCTGGAGCAGCCACGTCATGATTTGAAAGTCCTGCCCGCCTTGCGAACGATTGGCCGCACGCATCTTGCGGGCCGCTTCATCCCAGAGCAAGACGGCGACGTTCGGGGGCGTCGCGAGCTTATCTAGCATCGCGTGATATGACTGGAAACCCTGGAATGCATATTCACCGAGCCCGATCTTGCGCGCGAACTGGTACACGGATTCGAGCGCGGATTCTTTGCCGCCGGCCGTCGGAGCCAGCAGCATGAAGTACGGTTGCAGGGGTGTGTCCCAGCCGTCAACGACGAAGCGGTTCATCGTAAGCAACGCCGTGCACATCAACCCAACGGAGAGATCGAACATCGGTTGCTTCAGATACGAGCGACGCGAAGACCAGGCAGCGATCTCGCCGACGAGCCCCGGAACCTGAATCAGCTCCTCGATGTTTTCCTGTTCCTTGAGAATCAGCTTCGGCTTGAAGCCTTTCTGGACGACCTCGTAACTCTTCGTCGCGCGCAGCCACGTTTTGATTAGCCGGATGTCTTCGCCGTGAAGCCACTGGGATAACGTCTTCCAGCCCGCGATCCGATTCCCCTCGCGGAAATGGATGATCGTATTTTCAATCGTGCGCTCGCGTTGCTTGCGGTCGTCCTCCTTATCGTGGACGGCATCGAGTACGGCCCGCGAGAATTTCCTCGCTTTGTCCTCGTCCCAGCCCTCCCACAGGAGAGCACCAGTAATTGCGTGAATATAGTCGTGCCGGCCACCGCTATGAGGATAGTAACGAGCGAGGACGGCCGCAGCGGATACCTGATTGACGAGCAATTCGAGGTTACGGGCAGTGATCGATTTGATTTCGACGTCATGGTTGATTTCGTACCTATCTCCGTCAGGGTGAATAGACGGCGGCAGCACCGACTGCGCGCCGCTCGAACGGACCTCGGCGATTACGGTTCTTTTTGCATTGTCTCCCTTGCCACTGTCGTAACGCTTATATCCAGCAACCCCGTCGACTTTGAACAGGTAATGACTACCCGGACGGTTGCGACGCCCGTAGACAAAAGTTTCTGGTAGTAGTCGGGGGGCAGCGAGGGAGGCTTCATCCCAATCAAGGTCCACGTCGATAATCCATCCCGAGGGCTTTCCCCATAGACCGCCGACATTGTCGCCGCGTGCAAAGAAACGAGGGATGGTATCATACGTCACCTTCAGTGTATTCCAACCCTTGCCGTCTTTCGGCTTCTTCGTTCGCCGCTTGATTGGGACGGGTTGGATCCCCAGATCAAGCCAAGATTTCGCTACCTTAACCGAGTCGATTTTACGCGAAGGGATTTTTCCCTTAAGCTGAGCCATTGTCCGCTCTCCAGTGTGGTGGACGTTATATGCGAGCTAGGAGTATCGTGGGTTTCTTAGCTCGCCTTTTTCTTTCGGCCCCTCCGCACTTCGTTATTCTCGAGCGCTCGTTCCACACGAGTGAACCCGTTCCGGTCGATCATGACCGCATACCCTGACCGAGTCACAGGCACTTTCAGAATCTTCAAGTGCCGGCTCAGACGTTGAATCGAGATCCCCAGTTCGCGCGATGCCGCCGTTAGGTTCATAGGAAAGCGTCCGCGCTCGCATACGTTATAAGCATAATTGCCCGCTAAAGTGCCCATCGAGAATTTTCCTGTTCGTTAGAATAGCCGACTGAGCTATATTGTGGACCGTCACGATAAGCCGAAAAACCCTAAATTAAAAATAGTCTATTCACCGTACTGGAGGTCACGATGGCTACCGTTGTTGTTGAAGGCTGTGATGGAGCAGGAAAGACAACTTTAATCGAGCGCGCACGCGAAGGACAAAAGGAGCGCTATTTCTGCACCGTCCGGGCTTCACGATACCCGCCGGATTTGAAAACGGCATTTCAATACCTACAATGGGTAAAGCATCAGCGCGACTTCGATCTCGTGCTCGACCGCATCCATTTCATTAGCGACCGGGTCTACGGCCCGATCCTCCGCAAGCAGGATATCTTCGGCGAGATGCCGCTCGACTTCGGATTGCAAACCGTCAGCGCCGTTATCTATTGCCGCCCGCCCGATGCGATCATCCACGAAAACGCGCGCAAGAATATGCAGATGAGCGGGGTCCTCGATAACCTCGACGCGCTGATCGCCGGATACGACGACATCATGAAGCGCCTCGAGTTGAAAGGGGTCCGGGTCATCCGGTACGATTACACGGGCGACGACGCGAAAGCCTTCTGGCGTTACGTCTGGAGCGAGGCAAAGAAATGAGCAACTACTTCTCCGATGTCGGCGAGTTCCATCGCAAGTTCGACATCCCTGTATACGATCCGCGCAAGCCGTGCGCGTTCCCGTCGCGGGAGATCCTGGACTATCGGCTGAAATTTCTCAAGGAGGAAGTCACCGAGTTCGAAGACGCCATCGACAAGGGAAACCTCGCCGAGGCGCTCGATGCGATTGCGGACATCGCCTACGTAGCCTTCGGCACGGCGCATTATTTCAACGCACCGTTCCGACAGCTCTGGGAAGAAATCCACCGAGCGAATATGGAACGGGTGAAATGCACGCGCGAGAATTGCCCGCCGGATAAGCAGTACCGCGCGGACATGGTCATCAAGCCCCCCGATTGGCGACCGCCCCAGATCGCTCGCATCGTCGACAACCACAACATGTTCGCACGTCGGATGACTCGGGTGATGAAATGACCTACTACGCACGGGACTTCATCAACGACCTGATCAAGCGCGAGGCCTTTCTATACGCGGGCGTGCGCAAGATTTGTCAGGGGGTTACGTGGGATGCGCCGAACCCGTGGCCCGAGGTAACTTACGAGGACTTGGGATACGGCAAGAATAAGGCGAAGCAACTCCAGAGAAATTACTTTGACCCCGAGGAAATCGCGCGCGTAAAATCGCAGCTACAAAAACGTGGACGCGCGGCATTTACGGCCGTAGCGATGTCGATGAAAGCGGGTAAGAAAGATTCTCGGAGCATGGGGCATTGCATGCAGACCATGATCATTTCGCGCACGCCGAAGAAAACGACGGTCGAGATGCAGTATCGATCGACTGAGGCTATCCTGAAGTTCGGAGGGGACATAGTCTTCCTACCATGGGTATTCGAACAACTGGAGATCGAGCCGGAGACCGTCCGATTTCATTTCGCGAACGCCTACTTGAGCGGGGTCTTCTTCCCGACATTATTCACCAGCTGGAATCCTATCTCGTTTCTCGAAACGCTTTGGACACACGACCAAAAGCTATTCGCGGGCGGGACGCGATTCCTGCTAAGGAGCGCATACCGTAAAGATCAGAAATTTCCGTACTCCCCGGAAAACTTGCAGCATCGGTTCTTGTGGGAGCGCGTAGGATCGCCCACGATCAAGCGCATCAAGGACTATTTAGAAGAAAAGCATCGGCTGTTCGGAAAGCCCTTGCCGAAGATACACCACAAACTGGATGAGGAATACGTTCCTCGAGGAAAACGCAAATGAAAATCTGCCTCTGCGGGTCCACCCGCTTCATGGACCAATACCAAATCGCGAACCGCCTGCTCACCCTGGCGGGTCACGTCGTTTATACGGTCGCAGCCGTATCGACGGGGGATCACCCGGACCTGACGCCTGACGAGAAGGTCGTGCTCGATGCCGTGCATCTGTCGAAGATCGAGGAAAGCGACGCGATCATGGTCGTCGGATTCCAGGAAGACGGCTCGATGTATATCGGCGAATCGACCAAGCGCGAGATTGCATTCGCTCGCATACGCGACAAGCAAGTCTACTATTACGCACCCGAGCAGGAAGTGGGTGGCCCGAATAGCGACTTCATCAAGGACCTGAAAGCTGCCGCGACGACGACGGCCGAGCGCGAGGAACAACGCCGAAGAGCCGAGGAACGCCAGCGTGAATTCAGCGCGATCTTCGGATCAAGCGGGAACGGCCCCGACGATGAAGTGGATCACAGCGATGATCCCGAGAAGCCCGTCGAGGAAACCACCAACTAACTGACTGTCCGGCCGGCCTCTGACCACGCTGGAGGGCCTGAGGGCTTTCCCGGTCAGGGGCCGGGCTGGGCTCATGGAGAACAATATGTCACAGCAGATTAAGATCGATGATCACGGCTACGTGAAGTTCGTCGAAGCCTGGGGCACCGGTGAAGCGGGTCTTTACCCGTCGGGAGGAAACGTCGGTATTGACTACGAGTGCGGGATCATCGAAGCCGCGCGCCAATCGACGCAAGCGTGTTTCCGGGGTTGGGACGAGGATCAGCGCTTGCTGGAATTCCTCTACAACAACAAACCGAAACATACGGGGCCCTTCGAGTTCGCGGGCATGACTATTGAAGTGCAAGCTCCGATCTTCGTCTTCCGCGAATGGCACCGTCACCGCACGCAGTCGTATAACGAGATGTCAGCTCGTTACGCTCCTCTCCCCGACCTCTACTACCTGCCGGCGCTCGACGACGTAATGACCAGAGCGCACGCCGACACGCGGAATCGGCAAGCGAAAGGACTGCCAGGAACCAATCTAACCGAGCTGAACGCCCGGCTGTGGCTCGACGGCCTCGACGCTTTCTATACGCAGGCCGAGGCGTTTTATCAGGCGGCGCTGCAGATGGGCATCCCCAAGGAATTAGCGCGTGCATCCATGCCCGTCGGGCATTACAGTCGAATGCGCGCGAGCGGCAACCTGCTTAACTGGATTCGGTTCATGACGTTGCGCATGGATCCGAACGCACAGGCCGAGATCCGTCGCTATGCTCACGCGGTTGGTCTCTTCGTCAGTCAGCACTTCCCACGTACCTGGTCGCAATTCCGATTGGAGCAAGACTCGAAATGAAAATCTACCCAAATTTCAAAGCGGCCATAGACGCCGCTCGTCAGCGGCTGATCGATGTCGGTCAGTGGGTGAAGCCCGATCAATGGCAGAGTCGGGACGTTAGCAAGAAGCCTGAGGCGGTGATGCGCGAGACGCTGCATTTCTCGTTGCAGGTTCCGATTACCGGGGAGGATTTGAAAGCGCTCGCGCGGGATATCAAGCCGAATCTGCCGTGGGCCGACGATCATTTCCAGGAACGTGTCGGCGGCGAGCCGCTGAACCCCGGCGAACAGTGGGCGAAGTGGCCGTGGGGGAATTCGGCCGATTCATTCCGCAGCCTGCCGGGCGGCAAGTTCTCGCATACGTATATGGAACGCATCTGGCCGAAGTTCGCCGACTGGACGCACGGCGGCAAGCTAGGCGAGAACGACGCATACCCGGACGAAGCGCGCAGCGGTATCAGATACGCATACGGAGACCTCAACGATGTCGTCAGCCATCTTGCTGCTCACCCGCTCTCCCGGCAAGCATACCTCCCCATCTGGTTTCCTGAGGATACGGGAGTTGCACACGGGGAGCGAGTTCCTTGTACCCTTGGATACCACTTTATCATGCGTGAGGGATACCTCCACACGACCTACTACATCCGGTCCTGCGATATTGTGCGGCATTTCCAGGACGATATCTACCTGGCCGTCCGTCTCAAGCTATGGCTGCTGAATAAGCTGCGCGAGCTGGACCCGAAGTGGAAGGAAGTCGCTCCGGGCTTTTTCATCATGCATATTACATCCCTGCATGCGTTTAAGAACGACGTAGCAAAGCACGTCAAGGCTGGGAAGTGGGAATGATCGAATACAACAGCGTCGGTGAATTCTGGAGGAAGCATGTCCCTGCCTACGAATCGAAAAGCCTTCGACCCTTCGCTGTTCGATTCCCTTATGCGGGAATCCCAGGCGCGGCCCGACGAATTAGTGAAATCTCTGTGCGGCGCTCTACAAACCGGATCACCAACTATGTCGACCCGAAGGAGATCGAACGAGTCTTTCTCAAACTTCACGGACGAGCCAAGCCCGGCGGAGCTGTACGAGAGGGAAAGGCGTCAGGCGGAAAAACTGGTGCAGCTTCAGGCGATGTACAATTACGAAGTCGTCGTGATGCCTCCATTCGTTTCGGAGTCGCTAAGCCAGGACATGGCTACAAAGGCGAGCGAGGCGATTTCTGCCTCATTGGAGGAGTCTATTCGTTCGGAACTCTCACGCTCTTCTACCGTTCCATCGAGCTTATCGGGGGATTCGGTTACGACCTGGTTCTTATCGCGCACGTCTGCAAAGAACTCGAAATCGAACCCAAGTTCGTCGAAATCTGGTCCCCGAAGGCTTTTGTCTTCGCCCTTAAAGGCAATAGCAACGAAAAGCTCTACCCGAAGCTGAAGGAGATTTTCCGTGAGCGAGTTCCAAAATCTGATCGACGAAGTCTCCTCCCTTAAATGCCCGACGTGCGGCGGGCTTGGGGAGTACGACGACGCCGACTTCGGGGACATCGCTTTCAACATCTATCGCTGCACAGCTTGCAAAGGCACCGGGTTCAAAGATGGCCAAAGTCGTCAGCTCGCTCCAATTCCTGTGGGGTCCTAAGACTCGCTCTGGCGCACGCTTCCCGATGGAGTGTCAGGAATGTCAGTGCGAGAAGTACCCCGCGATTTTCATCCGGCTGTTCCGGTACGGAGACGGAACGCGCCGGCGCTGCATCTACATCCGTGATCCGCATACGCTAGAAACGTATGAGTATGAAACCCTGGAGGTGGCAATCCGCGAAGCGAAGAAACCGCTCTACCAGAACGCACCAATCATTTACGTATTCAAGGACCCTAGTTATGAAACGAGCCATGTTCGACATCGAGACTCTGAGCACGTTCCCCAACGCGGCGATGATCGCCGTAGCCGTCGTGATTCGGGAGGACGCAAACCCGACGCACCGACAAGCAAGAAGCTGGTTCATCGACAAGGACTTCGTGATGGGGCATCAGGACCCCGCGACACTCGAGTGGTGGAACGCACAGGACCCCGCCGTGCGAAAGCAGGTGTTCGGCGGAAACCAGCTTCCGCGTGAAGTATTGCAGGAGATGAACGGCTTCCTGCGCTCGAACGGTTTCACCCCTGATGACGGAGGCGACGGTTATCGTTGTTACGCATCGCCGGCGATGTTCGATTTCCCGATTCTGCGTCATCAATATCAGCAGCTGGGAATTCTCCCGGCGTGGCACTGGAGAAGCGAGCGATGTCTCAGCACGATCAAGAAGGAGATCCGCGATCATTTCAACGTCGAGATCCCCGACATCACCCCGGATCTGGCCCATCACCCCGTCCACGACTGCTTGGCTCAGTTTCAGGAGCTGGATGCTTGCTTTTCGGAACTCTCGCGCAGAAGCCGCCCGACGGGGTATTAACCATGGACCGTATCTCACGCGATCAGATGCTGATGGAGATGGCGATTATCGCCTCGAAGCGCTCGACGTGCGTCCGTAAGCATGTCGGCGCAATTATCGCCATCGACGGTCGTCCGGTTTCCGTGGGGTACGCAGGAGCCCCGGCCGGGCTGCCGCATTGCTTGGACCACGGTTGCATTGCCGGGCCGGACGGGGGCTGCATACGGACGCAGCACGCCGAGGCAAACGCAATCGCGTGGGCCGCTCGCAAAGGAATCGCGACGGAGAGAGCAACGCTATACACGACAGTCAGTCCTTGCCTAGCATGCGCGAAGCTAATCATCAATGCCGGGATCGAGGACGTGTGGTATCTGGAGCGATACCGCAAAACGGAAGGACTCGACTTGCTCTCTGAGAAAGGCATTTTCTGCGATCAACTCAAGTTTCAATTGGATCTGTGATGCGAAATCCGAACTGCCAGAATTGCGAGCTTCACGCCGGTGCCAAGACCGTATGCTTGTGGGGCGAGGGACCAAAGAAAGCTCGAGTGATGGTAGTCGGGGAAGCCCCCGGACGGATGGAGGACGAGAGCGGCCGTCCGTTCGTGGGCGATTCAGGGAAGGTGCTCAGGGAAGAGCTGGCGCGTGTCGGCATCAAACCGGAAGAGGTATATATTACCAATACGGTGAAATGCCGACCGCCCGACAACGCGAAACCTAAAGCGGGGCAAATCAAAGCATGCAAGCAGTATTTGGATGCCGAGATTGCGGCGGTGAAGCCGGAGTACATTATCACGCTCGGTGCCGTGCCTACGAAACTATTACTCAAGAAAGCGAAAATCACGGAGGTGCATGGGCAAGTTATCGAGATGCCGGGCTTCAAGGGAATGGCATGTTTCCATCCCGCCTACACGCTATACGATCCCTCGAAGCTGCCAGTGCTGAAAAAGGATTTTCAACGAATTGCCAACGAGGTGCGCGGGGTCAAGATTAAAAAGGAGATATTTCACTGGAAGCAAGTTAACGACGAAAATCTCTCGGAATTCTTCAAGGATTTGGATAATTGCGAGTGGTTTTCGTTCGATACCGAAACCTCGAGCCTCGACTGGTTCAAGCCCGGCGAATACATCACCTGCTTGAACATGGCGTTCGACAACGGCGGCGGTACCTGGGTCTTGCCGCTCGACATGCCGTTCTCGCCGTATAAGGGAAAGCTGAAACGTCAGACTTTCATTGTCCGAATGATCGCGCAACGTCTGCGCAAGAAAAAGAAAAAGGGCGTAGCGCATAATGGCAAGTACGATAACCACTGGTTAGATGCTCGTTACGGGGTCACGTTCCCGCTCGACTTCGATACGATGCTCGCCAGCCATTGCATCGACGAGAATCGACGGCACGGCTTGGATCAGCTCGCGACGCTGTATCTCGATGCCCCGTACTATGACATCCCGCTTCACTGGAAGCAAGGTAAGTTCAAACCGAACGAATGCACGCCGCAAAACGTTCGCAAGACCTATCGCTACGGCGCGAAGGACGGTTTCTATACGCTGTCGATGCGTCCGCTGATGGAAGTGGAATTGCGGAAGGATAAACCGACGCACCGACTGTTCTATCGGTTGGTTATGCGCGCGTCGCGGTCGTTGCACCGGATCGAGGGCAACGGCATGTATGTCCTGATGGATAAGTTCAAGGCGATGCGCAAGCACGTCGTGAAAGAACGCGATCTCGCGCTGAAAGAGCTAAACCGAATGGCGGGCAAGCTCCAGGTGCGTGGCGGGGTGAAGAAATCGATTAACTGGAACTCGCCCGATCAAGTCGCCGAGGTGCTGTTCAAGAAATTCAAGCTCCCCGTAATCGAAAAGACCGATGGCGGGAAACCGAGCACAGGCGAAGCTACGCTCGTGGCGTTGAAGGATAAACACCCGGTTGCAAACCAGCTCGTCAAATACCGCGAGTTGGAAAAATTCCTCGGGACCTACCTGGACGGGTGGAAGTCCCTGATGCACAAGGATCTCGTATACTTCGGATACAAGATCCACGGTACGGTCACGGGGCGGTGGTCGTCGCGGCTGCATCAGACCCCGCGCGATGGCAAAATCCGTAACCTCGTCTCGGCCCCGCCCGGCTGGACATTCGTTCAGGGTGACTTCTCGCAAGCCGAGCTACGAGTCGCCGCGATCATCTCGGGTGACCTCGAGCTATTGCACTGCTTCAAGAACGGCATCGACGCGCATTGGCGCACGCTGCTATATACGATCCAGGCTGGCGGTGTCGGCGAATACGTGAAGCCCGTGCTTACGACCGCCGCGAAGCTCGCCGGCAAGAAGGTACAGTTCAACGAAGCTATCGAACTGCTCATGAAAACGGGGCACGAGAAATGCATCGAGATATGGGACGGCTGGAAGGAAGCACGCAAAAAAGCGAAAGCGATCAACTTCGGATTCGTCTACGGCATGCGCGAGAAGAAGTTTATCGAGACGTGCAAGCTCAAGTACGGGTTCGAGCCGACCGAGCAAGAAGCGTCCGTCGTGCGTAAAGCCTACTTCTCGCTTTATCGCGGGCTAGAGCCGTGGCACAACAAAATGAAGAAGCTCGTAAAGCTGGACGGGCACGTCAGGAGCTTATCGGGACGGCTGCGCCGGTTGCCCGGCATAACGTCCAAAGACCGTGCGCTGCGCGCGGAATGCGAGCGGCAAGCAATCAACAGCCCCGTTCAGGGGTATATCGGCGACCACAAAGCGATGGCGCTCGTGGAGCTGGAGGAGAAGCTCGACTGGAACCGCGCTCGTGTAGTCGGCGAGCATCACGACGCAATCCTATTCTGGGTACGCACCGAACACCTGAAGACGGAATTGCCGAAGATCGCGAACATCATGCAGAACCCGGCACTGCTGAAAGAGCTGCATATCGAGTTGCCGGTGCCTATCGAAGTCGAGTTGGAATACGGACCCTGGGGTCAGAAAGGGAATCCGAAATGGATCCCAGAAGCCGCGTGAATTTAGTTATTGCCAGTTGATCAATTTAACGTAGAATGCCCATCCCAATAAGGAGTTTGCCATGCCTACGGTGAGCTTTTCGAGAGTCAAGCTATGGCGGCGTTGCCACTACGCCCACCACCTCAAGTATCATGAGAAGTTGACGCGCAAGCGTCGTGCGGTTCCGCTGCTACGGGGCGAAATCCTCGGGCAGATGCTCGATGCGCGAGCGTTCCCCGCCATCGTCAAGAAGACGCCGGAACGCATCCTCCGCAAATACTCGAAGCAGTACGCGCAGCTTTGGGCGGAGGAGAAGGAGAAATTCGGCGACGTGCCGGGCGATATCGCCAAGCTCTTCGACGGCTATTCCCGCAAGTATGCGAACGAAGACCTCGAATACCTGTCGTTCGAGGAATTCATCGCGCTCGACCTGGTCAAGGACATCCGGTTCATCGGCTATATCGACAAGCGAGTGAAAGACTCGAATAACCGCATGTTCCTGATGGACCACAAATCGCACAGGGTGATCCCGAACGAGGACCAACGATTCACCGATCTTCAGAAGGTGTTTTACGTCTGGGCCTACAACCACGTCAATTCGAGCAAGCAGGCGACGGGGTTCATCTGGGATTACATCCGCACCAAAGCCCCGACAATTCCTGAGCAGCTGAAGAGCGGGCAGCTATCCCAGGCGAAGAGCATCGACACCGACTACTGGACGTACCTCGGTGAGCTGAAGCGGCTGAAGCTCGACACCAAGCCGTACCAGGAGTTCCTGGCGATGCTGAAGAAGAAAGCGGACACGCGCTATATCCGCGTCACGATCCCGAATCCGTCGAAGAAGCTGATCGACACCCTCGTCACCGACTTAAAGGCGACGGCGATAGAGATCCATACGTCGAAGTCCCGAGATCGTAACATGACTCGAATGTGCCCATCGGACTGCGACTTCTACAACCTTTGTCGTGCGGAAGTCAGCGGGCTCGATGCCGACTACGTGCGCAAGAACGAATACGAAGTCAGAGAGGAGCCCAATGAGCGTGAAGAAGCTGAAGAAGATTAAACCGGCTGCCAAGCCCAAGCGGGACGACGTTGGTTCCCGCATCGTGGCAGTCGGCGATATCCCGGACTATTCGTCCACGCTGCTATACGGCGAGGGCGGAACGGGCAAGACGGCGCTGTCGGGAACCTGGCCGAAGAAGATGCTGATTATCGACATCGCCGAGCACGGAACGAAGACCCTGAAGAAAGCCCCAGGGGTTGACGTCTTCCGAGCCGAAACCTGGGAGGACATCGAGAGCATTTACTGGTGGTTGTACGACGGCAAGGGCAAAGGCAAGTACAAGACCGTGAGTCTCGATCAAATCTCGCAAATGCAGGACATCGCCATCAACACGGTTCGCGCCGCCAAGAACATGAAGCCGAACGACAAGACGTCGTACAAGTTCTGGGGCGAGGTGTCCGGGCTGATGAAGACGTGGCTGCAGAATTTCCGTAATCTCCAGGAGCTGGGGATGTACGTCATATTCATCGCGCATCAACGAACGTTTGGAGGTGAGGGGGAAGACGAAGACAACCAGATCGATCCATCGGTAGGCGCACGGCTGATGCCGTCCGTCTCCAGTTTCCTGAATGGCGCGGTCTCAACCATCGGGAACACGTTCATCCGTGAACGCTACCTCGGCAAGGGGAAAGACCGCAAACGCAAAGTCGATTACTGCCTGCGGGTTGGGCCGCATGCGGTGTATCGCTCCAAGATCCGTCGGCCCCCCGATGCGGGACTGCTGCCGGATATCATCGTAAGCCCAACCTTCGAGAAGCTCGAGAAAGTTTCTCGCGGCGAATCGTTAGAGTCCACCAAAACCACTGTGAAGAGGAAGAAGTAAATGGCACGCGCAAAGACAAGCTCCCGCAAGAAGAAGGGCAGCAAGGTTTCCGTCGATCTCACTGGCGTCGAATCCGGTGGCCGTAGTTGCCCGGATGGTACGTATCGGTTCTCCGTGGTCGAGGCCGAGAAGACGGAATCGTCCGAAGGCAACGATATGTTCAAGGTCAAGCTGAAAGGCTTGTCCGGCAAGGCCAAGGGCGTCGGCATCTACGACAACATCTCCCTGTTGCCGCAGGCGTTGTGGAAGCTGAAGGGTTTCCTGGAGTCGTTGGGCCAAGAAGCCGACGGTGAGATCGATATCGATTGCTCCGACTGGATCGGCGAGGAAGTGACCGCCGTCATCTTCAACGAGAAGTACGAGGGCAAGGATCGTCCGAAGGTCGGCGAATACGTTGCCGCCGGCGGGGACGACAGCGAGGAAGAAGAAGAGGAAGAGGAGGAGGAAGAGGAATCCGAGGAGGAAGAAGAGGAGGAGTCCGAGGAAGAGGAAGAAGAGGAAGAAGAGGAAGAGGAAGAATCGGACGAAGAGGAGGAAGAGGAAGAAGAGGAGTCCGACGAAGAAGAGGAAGAAGAAGAGGAAGAGGAGGAAGAGGAGGAGGAAGAAGAGGAAGAGGAGGAGAAGCCGAAGCGCAGCAGCAAGAAGAAGGCAAGTGCCAAGGGCAGCCGCTTCAAGATCGGCGCGAAGGTGAAGTTCAAGGACGCCAAGGGCAAAGCCGTTCGCGGAGTCATCATGTCCCTCGACGGGGACGAGGCGATGATCGAAGACGCGAAGGAGCAGGAGTGGCAGGTGGACGTCAGCGAGCTGGAAGCCGCGTGATGTAATTCGGGGGCTGGCCCTCGGCCCCCACTTTTGCCATGCTGAAAAAAACCCTACGCTGGTTCCAGGATGAGGCGGTTGCGAAAGCGCTTCCTCATCCTGGTTTTATGCTGTTCATGGAGCAGCGTACCGGCAAGACACTCACGTCACTCGCGCTCGTCGATAAGCGCAAGCCTGACCTCTTATTCATCGTAACGACGAAGCGCGGCGTTGCCGTGTGGAAGAAAGAGCTGAAGGAATCCCTGAAGCTCACCTGGAAGTGTCAAGTCGTCGTTACCTATTTCCAGGAACTGCACCGGAACCGAAGGCGCTGGCGCAAGTATTTCAGGGAGAACGGGCCGGACGGCATTTTCATCATCTGCGACGAATGCCACAAGATTAAGCGGCGGGGATCGCAGCCCGCGCGCACCGTCCGATACCTGGGGCAGCATGCGCAATGGCGTCTGGGGCTTACGGGCACGCCGTTGCAGCCGCGATTCAGGACCAAGCGACGGGGCCGACGCATCGAAGCAACTGAGGGGCTAGAAGACGCCTGGTCGCAATTCGATTTCATCGATCCGTCGATCTTCGGGACGGCCGACGAGTTCGAGGAAACGTACCTGAAGAAGGGTGGCTTCCGAGGCTTCCAGGTTGTGGGATACCGGAACAAGAAACGGTTCTATCGTCTGTTTCACGCGTTCTCGTATCGCCGGCTACTCAGGGAGGTGCAAGACGAAGGCAAGAAAACGATTATCAAGCGCGTGAAGGTGCGCTTCGATCTCGGGCCGCGCTCGCGCAAGGTCTACGATAGCATGGATAGAAGAATGTTCGCTGAAGTTAACGGCGCACGGGTTACTATTCCCATGCTCGTCGCGCGAACCCAGAAGCTCCAGCAAATCGCCGGAGGCTTCATAATCGACAAGGAGCGGGGCGAGGTACACGAAGTCGGCCGGGAGAAGCTCCAGGAACTGCAAAAGCTCCTACGGAAAATATTCTCTCAAGGCCATGGCGAGAAGGTAGTGATCTGTGCTAAGTTCATCCCAGAGATCGAGCGGATCTCCCGCTTGCTTTCTCGGATGGGGTTAACCTATCAGGTGATTGCGGGAGGGACGGAATACTCCGGCGAGTTCAAAGTCGATGTTACGGTGATTCAGATTCAATCAGGGATCGCCATCGATCTGGCCGAAGCGAATAGTTTCATTTTCTATTCAAGCGGTCAAGATTTCATCGACTACGAGCAAGCGAGGTTCCGGGTTCTTTCGTTCTCGAAGCGGCAGGCGACGTTTTACTACCTGCTGGCGCGACGAACCATGGACGAACTGGTCTACGAGTCTCAGACAAGGAAGAAGGATTTATCAACTTTGGTTCTTGAATACTATCGGAGAAAACATGAACAGTCTCATCGCACTGGCGGCAGCCGCCGCATACCTCGAAATGGGCTCGAACGTCTCCCTCGACGACGAGGATGACACCGACCTGGATGACGACGGCGGCGAAGACGAAGAGCCGGTGGCCGAAGCCAAGCCGGCGAAGAAGAAGGTGAAGAAGAGCGGCGGCAAGAAGGTCGCCAAGAAGGAAGCGAAGAAGTCTGCGAAGTCCGACAAGGGGGACAAGAACATCGTCCGTCTGAAGGATTTGGCGAAGCAGGCGAAGCTCACCGAGGCAGTGTGCCGCAAGAAGCTCCGTGACGCCGAAGTCCCGCGCGGCGAAGGCCGCTGGTCGTGGGAATTGGGCTCGAAGGCGCTGAAGTCCGCACGCAAGGCACTCGGCCTCGCTGCGTAAGCAGTGTCGAAGGAATCGAGCTTTTGGAATTGGCTCAGGGGGCATATCGGCTCCCTGGGCCATTTCACTAGAATAGAGTCGGAGATTAGCCCTGGAGTCCCCGACGTCTACTACGCATTAAAAACTGTCGGTCGCCATGACGGCTGGATCGAACTGAAGTCCCTGAAAGCTCCCAAGCGCGACAGCGCACGACCGCTAAAGCGGCGGGGGCTACGCCCCGAACAGGTTGAATGGATCGACAAGCACGCCCGCCAGGGTGTCCGGGTTTTCATCTTCGTAAAACTCGGGTCATACGTTTACGTTTTCAAGGGTTCGCGGGCGACGAAGCTGAATGGGATGACCTTCGGGGAAATCAAAGCGTTCAGCGACTACACCATTCCACTAAGGAGATCGCAACCGTGGACCCGATCCGAGTTTCTCACCGTCCTGACCCATTACCACGAGGACCCTCCGTCTTCCTCCCGTTCGAAGGCTTCAACGCGCGCGTCGTCAAAGGTCAGGGTGTCGCTGACTTCAAGCTCGCGCTCGATCTCCCGCCGATGAAAACGATTCATCACGCGCGGATCTACATGATGAACAACCACACCCTGGCGCGACGGATCATCGAGTACCGCGAATTCGGGGAGGGGGAGATTACGAAGAGTCCCGAGTTCATGCGTTACATGTCTCTTCACAAGGGGGCGTTATGAGTTTCGATCCCGTCACAGAATCCGAGATTATGGAATGGCACCGTAAGCACGGTGGGTCTGGCAAGCGTGCTGCCGGGCATGCGCTGCGGATGCTCAGGGAGTGCGTGGAGCTATGCGTTGCGGCTGGCGCGCGACGAGACGAGATTTACGGGGCATGTTATTCTGAGATAGCGAAGGCGACCGATCGACAAGAATTCACGAAGATTCACACGCACAATGAAATTAGCGAAGAATTCACGGACGTCAAGATTCTCGCTACGATCTTTCGGAACTACTTCATCCCGACGCCGACCCTTGAATACTGGATGCGGCATAAGCTCGAGATATGCAACGGACGGGCTTGGGAAGCAGACGCGGACGGGGTTTTATGGCGTCCAGGTACCGGACCCGCTGGTACCACCCCGGACGAGGGCGAGAGCTCCTAAAACGGGCTGCGGTTTCTTGCTTTAAGCGTTCCCGGCTACCGTCCGTGGCTGCCGGGTAACGCAAACCGCTATTCTAGGACCGGGGCGCGCGGAACCTTCACGCCCGTCGACTGATTCCATTCCACACCGGCTCGAGTCGTCTTGCTGATGATATTCGATAGCGCCGACTCAGCACCCTGTGACGTATACGCTTTCACGCCGAAAAACCACGTGCCTGGTGTCAGATTTGTGACGGTGTGGGTCGTCGTCGAGGGATTCGCAATCTGCGCCGATTGAGTCAGCGCCGTTGCCGATGCTCCCCAGTTGACTCGATAGCCGGCCAGGTTTGTCAACGGCGATCCGTCCGTATTCTCGGTAGGCGGAGTCCACGTCAGCAAAGCCTGAGTATCACCGGGCCACGTGCATAGCAGCGCGTAAGCCTTCGGCGTGCTTGCGGGGAACGCTGCCAGCGTCTGCGTACCGCTCGCGGCCTTCGTACCAGCCCACGCTGAATCGCCCGATGCCGTACAGCTCGACGCGGCGGGTGTCGTGCTCCATGTCAGGGTTGGGGTGAGCGTCCCGTTCGCGTTGACTTGCGTAGCCAACGTGAGACTCCCCGTCGGAGCCGTTTGAGCTGCCAGCGAGCCCGCCGCCAGCAGCAATGCAATACCAAGCAATACTTTCTTCATCGCTATCTCCTGTTACTCGAACATATCGTCAGTGAATTCGACGGGCACGTGTTCCCCGTCGTCAGAACGGAAGTCGTACCGATCATCGTCCGATCCGGCTTGGTACGAGTATTTCTTGCCACGTGCGTTGACGTGCGTTTTCTCGTCCTTGCCGAACCGGACTCGAACCGGCTCGTCATCCTTCATCTTTGCGCTCTTGCGAAACTCGCGCTCGATTGCCGCCTTCGCACGGCTGAGCCATTCGCGCTTCGACTTGACCGCATCGGTTACGGCCTTGACCCTACCGCCCTTCGCGAACGTCTTGGCCTTCTCCTCGCCGACGCGAGTGTCCTCCGTCTGGACTCCGGCCGAGTCGAGCTGCTTCTTCAGCCGCCGCGCGAGCATCGTATCACCGGAGTCGATTGCCTCCTGATACTTCTTCGCGAGCATGCGCAGCGCAGACATCGCCGTGCCGACCTTACCACCCTCGGCGTATTTCTTGATCTTGCCACCCTTCGCAGCCGCCACGCGACCTCGGGAAGCGATCTTGCCGACGAGCTTCTGCAGCCCGGTGCCCGTGTCGGTGATCGATTGATCCGCCGCCGTAACCGCCGATTTGATCGGGCCGGCATTGCGCATCATGTGATTTCCTTTCACGGGCTGTCGAGGGTTCTTCTGACCCTGAGCGGCTACCTGGCTCATCACGCGACCGAGCGCACCCCTCGTGCCACGGCCGGCATTCGTTGCCGCCGAGTTCGTGACCTGAGTCTTTGCCGCTGCCTTCGCCGCCGTAGCTGCCGCAGCTTTCCGCACCGATCCGCCGAGCGCCCGATGCAGCGCACCACCATTAGAAGCTGTCATCTCAATATCTCCTGTGAATGCGACCGCCGCGAGCTTGCGCTAACGGGTTCTTTCTCAAAACTAGTTGCTCCCATTCTTCCTGGGTCAGTTTTCCATGCCCGCTGCCGGGGGGAGGCGTCGGCAAAGCGTAAGGATTCATCGGCCCCAGATCCCGGTCGAGACTGGCCTGAGGACTCTCCAGCTCGTGTGGACGAGGGACGACCGGGGGTGGCGGACCCGCAGTCGAGGCTTTCGGTTGCAGCCGAGCGTGTAGATCAAGCAACGCATCGGCCAGCTCCTCTTCCTCGCCAGTCTCCAGCAGAACCTTGATGCGCTTCGCCTCATCCCCTGATAGAACACCCTTACGCTGCCCCTCGTTCGTAGCGTACAGGATTTCCTCGACCGGATCGCCGATCTGATACCCGACCTTCTTCATCGTAGTCGAGTCAGGGTTGATGTTGACGGCTTTCAGGAACTGCTGGAGCGCTCCGACCTTGCCACCTTTCGCATGCGCGACGGCTCGAGGTACGTTGATCTCCTCGACCTCTTCCATCGGCACTTCGTCACCGAGCGCTCCGAGCCCGCCGCCGGCAGCCGTACCGAAGAGATAATTCGACATCTTCGGCTCGACTGTCGGGGACATGAACTCAATCGGGGCACCTAGCGCCTTCTTGCCGTATTTCTTCATCAGCTGCAATGCACCCTTCGCCGTATCCGTTACGGCCTCGACTTTCGCTTTGCCGGGCACCGGCAGCTGGCCGAGCATGACGCCCGCCGAGTCAAGAGCATGCTGCCGGAATCCCTCAGGGGGTGCAAGATCCATGCCGACGTTCACACCCTGGTGAGTCGCATCGGCGAGGTTTTGCATATCCTTCGACCACTCGGGACCGTTGCCGAAGATATTTGGCAGGGAGAGTGAGTCAGCGACGAGGCCGGGGATCGGTCGCTTCTCGGGAGGCAATCCCGCTTTGCGACGCGCGTCCGCATTCCAGATCCGCCGCAGGTTCGCCATCGCTGCGTTCTCGACCTCGCCGGTCGACTCGTTGTAGCTCATCAGCTGAGACGCCAGACCCGACATCGGACGTGCCAACGAATCTTCGATGACGGCTTTCGTCTCGTCACTGGCGAACGGGACGGCCCCGGCCATCGACTTCGCGACGTTCCGCAGGATCTCCAGCGATTCGTTTTTCTTCCGCTTCGCTGGACGAATCTGTCGTCTCTCTTCGGTCTTCGGCATTGCCGTTACTCCATCCGAGCGGTCAGTGACGACAGGATATCATCGCCACCGAACATCGATTGATTGAGGACTTGTTCGGCGATCCGTTGCCAGTGCGGCCGACGCACGAGCCCTCCGCGAGCGAATCGCGGGACTTCCTCGTCGGCGTCGACATCTTCCCCGAACTCGTCGGCACCTTCCTCTTGGTTCAGGTATTTCTTGGCGAAGGGCAACGCCGCGCCGATTGCCGCGCCTACCATCGTCGCCTTGCCGACTCGACCCTTCCGAGCCGCAGCACGACCAACCTTCGGCGTCAACCGAGCCTCGAGCTTGCGCAACTCGGCAGGATCGTTCGTCTTCAGGATACGGAGGATCTCGGCCGACTCCTTCTTGCTCAACTCGGGCTTGCGCCGGAAGTAGCGCAGCACCCATTGAACGGGCTGGAAGAGGCCGAGCGTCGGGGCTTCCTTCGCCGTGCGCTTGATAATGCTCTCGTTGGGATTCTGAGGCCGGGAGAGCACGTTCTTGCCACGCGAGATCGTCGACTTCGATTCGTCGAACATGCGCATCTCGAGGTCCATCGCTTCCTTGAAGATTTCGTACTCCTTCGGCTTGTCGAACAGGAGCTTCAACTTCTCCTGCATATCGGCGGAGTCGATAACCTTGTCGGCAGGGTTCACGCGACGACCCGTCTTGCTCGTCTTCTCGAATAGCGCCTGAGCCACGCCGGTACGAAGCGCGTCACGCTCCGTGAAGTTCATATCCTTGATTTTCTCGGCGATCTCGCCGGCCGGCAGCTTCATGAAGTCGTTGCGGCCGAAGCGCAGCGCATCGCGCACCTCGAGGTCACCCGCGTATTGAGCACGAGCTTCCTTGTACGCCGAGACTCCCGTCTTCGGATCGGTCGTCAGCGTATCGACTTCGTTTCTCAGGGCATTGCGAAGCTCGCGCAACCGACGGCCTTTCTTCGTCGCCTTGTATTCGCCACCCTGCATTTCCTCGGCATTGATCATGTCGTCCAGTTCGTCCTTGACGGCGTCGAGGAATTCGATGGAAGGCTTCGTAATCATGCCCATCGCGTCCTGCTTGCCGAGCGTAGCGCCAGGCCGGTCGCGAATCGCCTTCGTAGCATTCTTCACAGCTTTCTTACCCGAAGGGGTATTCATCAGCTGCATCAGCTGCTCAGACTTCAGATACGGATACTTCTTCGCCAGGTCCTCATACAGCGGCTTGGCGTTCGCCTTCAGTTCCTTCTGCAGCGCCTTCTCACGTGCGAAGTAATCGTCCGGCTTCAGAGCCTTGTTGATTTGCTCGTCTACTCGAGCCCGCGAGCCGGCCTGCCGATCCACCGATTCCTGATAAACCTGACGGGTCTCGGGATTCTCGGGGTGCATCGCGGCGTCACCGAGCGCTCGTAGATCGATGCCGCCAACGTCCATGCCGGTCATCGGTACGCCGAGACGCTGTGCTCGAGTCACCATCTTCGCCCATTCACCCGGAGTCAGCCCCTCGTTTTCCATCGCCTGCAAGACGCGGCTTTCCGCATCCGAGACTTTGTGGCCGGGGATCAGATCGGCGAGACCGTGCGCGGTCTTCATGCCGTAGCGTCCGCCGAGTGCTCCGAGCAAGCCCTGGCCAACGGCCGATCCGCCAAGCTCGACGGCCGTGGACGGCTCGACATCGACGCCCTCGGCATCGGGCGGGGCTTGCTCCTGAACGTCCTCGGGCGGGGCTGCGGCTTCTTGCGGCTTGCGCTTAAACGTCTGGCCGACCGCTACCTCGTAGCGCTGCAAAACGCGCTCGTAGGGAACCCCGGCCGGTGCGGTGATGATACGACCGTCCGGCATCTGATGCTGAACTCGTTCCTCATCGACCTCTCCGCCTTCGGCATAGCGCACGCGCCCGCCTCGTGCCAGTTTCTCGCCGGCCGGCACGATAGACTCGTAATCCAGCTCAGGGAGTTCCTCGACCGGCGGCAAGTAGCCGCTCATCGGGGCCTCTTCTTCCTCGGTCGCTTGCGCGCGTGGCGGGGCTCCACCGGCGTCGTCAGGCATGAAGTCGTTAATCGTCCACGACACCTTGCCCTTGAAGCCGTTCAGGGTGTTGTTTTCCTCGAAGTACTTGGCAGCCGCGATCTTCGCCTTATAAGCGCGATCCAGCTGCTTGATCAACCGGTCCAGTCGCTCCGCATTCGTCTTCTCGTCCAAGCGCGGGTTATAGACACGAGCAATCAGCCGCTCGCCTTCTTCCTTCGTGAACTGAGAACCGAGGATCGGTCTCAATGAACGCTGAACAGTATACTCGACGGTCTCTTGCACATCCGACGATTCAGGGAAGGCGACATCCTGCACGGTCTTGCCGACCCACGGGATATTTGAGAGCGTACCGACAATGGGTCCGGTAAGTGTATCCTTCTTGCCGCCCTTGACTGGCCTCTTGTTTCCTTCGGCATCGACGTAGTATCCTCGAAGCTGGTCTCGAGCACCCCCGAGTTCTTCCAGCGCCTTGGCGGCATCCGATGCGCCCGTCTGAATGAACTCGACGTAATCCTTCGCGTATTCGCGATCCACGGCCTCTCGGGCTCGTTTCGGGATCTCCTGATTGGCCCCGACGCGACGACTCATGATCTTGAGGGCTTCGACCGACTGACGAGTGTCTCGATCCTGTCGCAGCTTCATCAGCTCGAGTTCCGATTTCAGAATCGACTCGTCGACACCCGCGAGCCCCATATCGAGATCGAGCAGTTGCTTGTCTCGGTTCTGGTTGAACTCGCGCTTCTTGCGCGTCGGTTCGATCAGGGATTGCGCGACGTTCGACGCCGACTCTCCCAGGGTTCCGGTTCTCGTAGGCGCACCGGCGCCGGCTGCCAGCGCCAGCCACATCTCGGTGTTGCCGTATTCCTGAGCGGCGATTTTCTCTCGAGCACGCTTCAGCGCATTCCGAGCTGTCTCGGCATTCTGCTTCACACGGGTCATGTAATCCGTGCCGTCCAGCGGATCCTGCGCGGGGTCCACCGTTCGGTTCAGAATCTTACGCGCGTACTCGAGGGCCTCAGGCGTGGTGAATTGCTCACCCATCGCCATCACGGCCAACGGGGACTGGCCTGTGTAGCCGCCCCCGTAACCGCTATCCTCGTCGTCGTATTCACCGGCCATTGCTGATTCTCCGATAGAGTGCCAGTCCACCGCCAACCGGGCGTGACGGACCCGAAATCATCTTGACCCGACCGCCGCGAGCATACCGAGCGAGACCGCCCCGGTTCTTGCCCCAATCTTCCTTGATTCCGCGATAGAGACCGTACAAAGACGCAAGCTGCGAGATACCCGAGGGCCCGTAAGCCTGCGCCGGTCCCGTTTGTTGCGTCTGAGTCGTGCCGCCCATGTTCGGGATGCCGCGAATAATATCAGACATCCAGCCAACGCGCTGGAGGGGGAAGTCCCGCTGAGCTTGGAAGTCCTGATACGCGAGATCAAGATTCCGCTGCGTCTGCGCCTGTTGATCCGCGCCGGCCGCTGCGAGCGCTGCCGCGTCGGTCCCTCTCAGGGAAGATACCATCTGGCCGAGCCCGCCCAGACCTTGGCTCGCCTGCAGTCTGTTCGTCATATCCTGACCGTACAGATTACCCGCAAGCTGTCCAGCCTGAATCTGTCGCATGGCTTCGTTGCCTTGCAACTGTGCGCCTTGGTTATACGCATCGCTCAACGCGGCCGATGCCTGGCTCTGAATCTCGCCGGTGACGTCTCGGAGCGCTCGCCCGGTTGCCCGTTGCTGTGCGGCCGATCCGTAGTTACCGGAAGCGATGAAATTCTTGTTGATCGCCGGCATCAGCTGCTCTTGCAGTTTGCGCGTCGCCAGCTCCGTGGATCGGTCGATCACGTTGTTGACGTAAGGATTCATATACTTCTCGACTTGATCAGTATAGGAACCCGTGCCCGCCTGCAGGTATGGGGCAGCTTGCGAGAGCGCACCGGGACCGCTCAGGACACCCTGATAGCCGGATTGAGCGGCATCCGTGAACGGACTCCACTTACCGACGTTGTCTTTCGCCATATTCTGCGCATCGGTCTGGTATTGCGAGAAGCCCGCAATGCGAGGACCCTGATACGCTTGATAGGGCTCAGCCGCGACCGTGTTCGCACGGGCCATCAACCCTTGCGTATAGTCGGAAAGCCACGACGGCACGTTCTGCTGAGTCGTGCCATACGTCGTGACGCTCGCCGGGGGCCGGCCCTCGAACAGGAAATCTAGAACGCCCATTTAGAGATACTCCTCAGGGTTCTTCGCGGCAGAACTGAACTGGCCCCGCGAGAGTTGCTTACCTTTGTGCATGCGGAGCTTCTTCCGCAATTCGTCTAGCCTCCGTGCTCCCTCGTCCGTGCTGCCGTCGCCTAGCAGCGCCACCGTCTCCGCGTCCATCACGTATTCGCCATCCGAGAGTACGGCAGGGATGTCGTCGGATCGACCAGTGCCGGGGCCGCGCACGAGTCGCTGAGGGCCACCGGAGCTGAATCCATACATCGCCAAACCACCGAGAGCTTTCTGCATCATCGGCGGCATCGGTCGCGCGGGCATGCCCCCCGGAGCGCCACCCATCGGCATCGGAGGACGCTGTGGCGGCATCTGAGGCGGTTGCCCCGGCATTCCACCGGGCATCCCTCCTTGCGGCGGCGGGCGCTGTCCCGGCTTCGCCCCGTACCGATAATAAGAGCTAGAGTCGTTGATGGACGGCCGTCGCGGGGCCATCGCCATCGAAAGTCCACCGCGTTGCGGAGCCATACCACCCTCGTTAAGTCTTGCCAAACCACCCTGCCGTCTTTCGAGCACTCGACCGCCGTTCAATCGTGGCCCGCCCGGATTGATAACCGGCTGAACCGTATTCTTCGGCTTCTCCTTACCCCAGTTCGCGAAGATGTAATCCGTCCAGTCCGCAAACAGATTATGCATCATCGAGTCGCCGCCGCTGCGATCCTGAGTCCAGCCTTGCGACTGCTGTCCGGTCACTTCCTTGAATTTCTCGGCCATCGCCGGGGTAACGACCTTGTAGAAGAACTGCTGACCGTCGAGCTGACGCAACTGCGCCGGATCGGACGGCAGCGCACCCATTCCGATAGCCGTCTCGATGGTACCTTTGATGAACTCGCCCATCTTATCCTGGACGTTCGTATAGTTCTTATGGGCATCCTTCGTAATACCCATCGCCGTATACATCTCGGAGACGTCTTTGAACTTCTTGATGTTGCCGCTCTTCGTATGCGATTTGATCGTTTCGAAGACTGCACCACCGACCTGATCCTCGGTCCAGCCTCGGATGCTATCCTTCGGATCGAGCTTCTTGTGCGCGCCGTAAGCCATCTCGGACGCCTGTTGCTTGTCGCCAAGCGATGCACCGATGAGACCGACGACGGCGCCGATGACCGCGCCGACTGCCGTACCGATCACGGGCACGACGGAACCGATGGCAGCACCGGCAGCCGCACCTTGAGAGACCGCGCCTTTCTTATCACCGACTTTCGCCGACTCGTATGCGCCGTAAGCCGAGAGAGCCGCTCCGACCAGGGGAATGGCTTTGCCGGCCACGCCGAGCGCACCCGACGCCGTGTTATAACCGAGCGAGTTCGCCGTCTGTAACGCGCCGCTGGCCGCTTGCGTGTAGCCTTCGACGCCACCCTGCTGGATGCCCGAGTACATATCCGCGACGCCCGCCAGACCGCCGCCGACGCGACCGGCACCTGATGAGAAGGCGTTATTACCCGCCACCGAGCCGTAGAGATCGCCGGCACCTGAAATCATATTGGCGGCACCCTCGAGCCCGCCTTGCTGCGATCCCATGTAAAGATCGAACGCGCCGCCCGCACCCTGACCGAGTCTTTCCATCAGGGTTGGGTCCAGCTCGAGAGTCGGCATTTCCATGTTCTTGCCGTACTCGTCCAACTGTTTCTGGTTCCAGGCATCGATGTCCGAAGTGTCCATCGCCGCCGCGTCCATGTCGTCCCAGAACTGATTCTTGTTGCTCCAGAAGTCTTCGTCACCGCCGATGTATCCGACCGTGCCATCCTCGTACATGAACGGCATGGGCATGCGCTCGCCCCTGCTAGTAAGGTCGTTCATGATCCATTCGTTCGTCTTCGTCGTATCCATCGCGCCGGATTCGATCTGCTTCGCCAGCTCCGGGCTGATCGAAGCTCCTTCCTTGTTCTTATACCAATCCCACAAATCTTTGCCGACGACTGCACCCATGCCGAGCAGAGGGATATAATCGCCGATGCTGCTGCCTTGCTTCGTGTTCGGCGGGGGCGGCAGCCCCGACTGCTGAGCGAACGGGCCCACGGTTGGCAGGGTTCGATCCCCGAGGAAGAGATGCTCCGGGCCAGCCCCGTAGTTTTCATACCACTCTTTCGAGCCGACCTTACCGCGAGCGTCGGTCTCCGGTACCTTCTGAGACTGAGGAGCCGGAATCATCGTGTTCCGTTTGTTGACTCCCACGGTCTCGCCGCCAGTCGCATAGCGATGCAGCCCACCTCGCAGTTGCTTCTTTCGACTCATCTTAATCTCCAGCGAACACTGCATCGTTGAAGTCAATTGCCCAGTCCTCGAACTCGCTGTCCTCGTAGGTATCGGGGTTCGGCGGATCGAAGACAGAAATCTCGGAGAGCTGGATAACCTGACGGCCCCATTCCTTCCAGCCCATCTCGAGCCCGAAAATTGGAATCGTCCCGAACATATCGAGTTCGAGCACCATTCTATCACACCAGTCGTTCGGTGTAACTCCGCGAGGATCGATGAGCTGAATCGTCGTCATTGCGTCACCCGGCCGTCGTTCGGCTCGATGTGACCGATGCATTCACCCATCTCGTAGTTTCCGCCCGTGGTATTCGACTCGAAGCGGAACTTCATCAAGCGTCGCACGGCGTCCTTGAAAGTCACCGTCTGCTCGTCGGTCGAGGCCGGCGCTACAGGGAAGGTCTTCGTGACGCTGCTCTGATCGGCCGCGCGTGCGTTGGCGGAACCGATCACGGTCACCGACATATTACCCGCCTGTACGAAGTCCGGTTCTGCGCGCTCGATCCTCAGGGACATGCTCGACGGCTTCTCGGGCATGTTTACCAGGGAGATCGGGGCTGTCTCGAAGTAGGAACGGATCGGCTGAACCGAGCTTCCGCTGATTTGGTCCGTCCCGGTCTCGTGCTGCCAGAACTGATACGTCAGTCCGCCCACGAGATCGTTGCCGGTCATGAACGGCCGGTTGTAGACTTTCGGGAAGATCCCATCCGTGCGACCGTTGCCCGGCAGAGGCGTGTCGTACCAGAAGTTGCCGACGCGATTGTAGACCACGGCCCAGTTGCATTCGGTCGCGCTGCCTCGCGGGAAGCACCACCAGATTTCGCCGTAGCGAGGAACCTTCATCGCGAACACCTTCTGACGCTGAGCGAAGTTCAAGTTGTCGAAGAAGAAGTTCGTATTGAAGTCGTTCGGGATCTCGCGCACGACACCGTTGAACATGAAGAACCGGTCGACACCGGCCCAGTAGTAAATCCCCATATCGGCGACGAAGCCACGGGACGACAGCACCGAGATGTCATCCGCGATGGTATCGTAGTTGAATGGAGCCCCCGCAGGGTCCGTGTTGAACGTTGCACGCACGAGCGAATCCAAAGACCAGAGCAAGCCGGCCGGACCCCCACCGCCGCCGCGCAGCGACATGCCTCGAACGATCTTCGAGCCGGTGACGAACGCCGAGTCGAGTGGCGGAACCGTCAGGTCTTCCAGGTCGCTGACGTCTACGCGGCCCGCATTGCCGAAGGCAAGCAGGTAGGGGTAGAGCACGACGATCCCGCCGCTCACGGGGTCCATCGCGGTAGCCGTCAAGGCACCGGTCCCGGAGACAGCCCCGTAGTAGATATCGGTTTCCACGGTGCTATCGATCTCGGACAAATTCTGTCCGGGATGCGCGACGAGGTTCGCGGTACCACCCACGGTATCGGCCAGAATCGAAAACTGCCAGACGTTGTTCGGGTTCGGATTGAATGTACCGCCGGGCGTCCTGTTCGATTGACCCAGGAAGTTGCCGCCGGAATTCATTCGGACTTGAGTCAGGTAGGTCGTCGAGCCCGCGTGATGATACGTGACGCCCGCCTGGGAGTACGAATCCAGCCCGTAGACCCGTTCCGGCAGGGTATCCGTCAGGGTGATATAGCCACCCATTTTCTTCGGCAGTCCACGCTGGAACCGGCACCAGAGTCCGTCCACGTAGGCTTTCGCCGCGAACTGAGTGCCGTCGCGCTGGATGCCCGGCTGAGATCGAATCGGGAAAGGACTAGTCGCCACGGTTAACCCTCGAGCTTCTGAACGCGAGCGTGTAGCTCTTTGACGCCTTCGACCAGCAAGGCAACGAGTCTTTCGTATTTCAGCCCTCGGTAGCCATCCTCGCGCATCGCGACGAGTTCAGGGAGAATGATCTCTACCTCCTGAGCGATCAGACCAACGTCGGCCCGTCGAACGAAGAACCCATCCTCACCGCCGTGCGCCGCGATGTATTCGTCGGTCCAATCGTAATGCACCCCCCGGATCATCTCGATCTTCTCGAGCGGACGCTCGATGAGTCGCAGATTCTCTTTCAGCCGGATGTCCGACGTATAGAACGCCGTGACGTTGTTCGTCGCTCGAATCTCACCGGTAGTGCCCGAGGCAGCCGTACCGACGCCAAGACCCGCGAACTGAGGCAAGAGCGTCGAGGATAGCCAACCTCGCGTGCCCGTCGGCCCGGTTGCATAGAATAGATTGTTGCCCGGCGATGCCGAGTCATTCACCAGGTTGAGGGTGCGATCCGCCGAGAGATCGCCGCCGCCAGTCAGGGAGTGCTGCGTCGCCACGCTGCGGGAAGTCGGGACCGCGCTAATAGCCGTCCGGGCTGCCGCTGCATCCACGGCCGTAAAGAGCGCCGAGCCCGTTACGGTTGCGCCGAGGTTGGTCCTGGCCGAAGCTGCCGTCGTGGCTCCTGTGCCGCCCTGAGCGACTACGATGGGGAACGACACCGTGGCCGATTCGGCCGAGACGACGTTGGTTCCATCGCAATACAGGATGTTCCGATTGTTCTGCAGCACCTCGATTCCGGGAGTCTGCAACGCCGTCTTGATGAACAGACTGAACGCGCCAGTCGTTTGGTTATCGACCCAGTACTCATCCGTTGAGTTCGGAACGATGATGTTTCGATTGCCCGAGAGCACGCCGGTGAATCGATATCCGACTTGACCCAGCTCCGCGCCGGCCAACGTATAGTCTCCGGAACCGGCAACGTTGATCGAGATGAAGCCGAAGCCCCCGCCACCGCCGCCGCCCGATCCTGTGCCGAAGCCGACCGTGAAGTAGTCGACACCGTCAGAAACGACGAACGCAGACGAGCCGGCCGGGAACGTTGCCGAGACTGCACCGTCGATGGTACCTGACGGGGGCAGAACGGTCAAGTCACCGTTACCGGAGTTGCGAACAATGCAGTACCAGTCCGCGCCGACGACGCCCGCGCCGGGCAAGTCGAATTGACCTACGCCGCTGGTCCAGACGAGCGCCACCGCACGGTCTGTGTCGATGATCGTGTAGTTCGCGCTCTTCGGAGAAACGGGCACGCGAGTATTCAGCGTCGCCCCAATCGCCTTTAAGCCCGCACCGGCGAGGGCCGCAGCGTTAGCGACGGACACCGACGCGCCGAATTGGAACGTTCTCCACGTTCCGGCCTCCGTCTGGTTATCGGTCAGGTAGATCATCCACGTCGTGCCGGATGCCAGCGAGATGATCGTGCCACCCGACCGATTACGTACCGTCACCGTCTGAGCGCCGACGTTGTTGAAGAGAACGGACGTACCCGGAGAAACGAGTTGTGCATCCGGCATATCAACGTTCAAGCCGGGGTTGCCGGCGTTGAGATCGATGATATCGGCGACAACGTCGGTTCCGCCAACCTGCTGTTCGAGCGGCCAGACGAGTTCTACGTCCGCACTGATGGTCAGCGCGTTGTAAGTCAGATCCGCCGGGAGCAGGACCTGTCCACCAAAGAGTTCATTAAATGGCATGGTAGTTAGTCCTTCTCACGAATAACCGACCGATCCACGATCCTTTCCAAATCTTCCGTATTGACTCCCGCCATCGCCTGACCGAACAGATTTGTCCAGGTTTGAATGCGGGCGTCGTTTTTCAAGAACGGCTCGCATTCGAGCAACGAGCGGTAGAGCAAGGCGTCAGGAGCATACTCCGTCAGCCAATTCGTCTGGTTCACCGCATCCAGATAAGCGGGCTGCTGGTAGTACGTGATTTCCCAGGGATACGCCAAGACCGGAGTCGGGACGATCAACCACGCTGAAAATCCGTAATCGCAGTAGAATTCGGGCTCTGCGCGCTCGTCGGAGTTCGGCCAGTAGGATCGGCAATACTCATACGAGCGAGGGAACAGGGGCTTACGATTGTTCAGGGTGAGCCCGGTTCCGAAGTTCATGCTGACGGTATCGCGCCAGCGGTCAGGCTTCTGATACACGGACGTGCCCGCCACGAGCCCGCCAGTCGGTGGCGTGCTGATGACGATATTCTGTGTACCGAGCACCTTCAAGCCTCGAGCGATGTTCCTCTCGGCGAGGTTGATCAACGTCGGGAGCTGGGCGAAGACTTCCGTGTCTACCGCCGAGCCCCGCTCGAGGTATCTCCTGAGATCGACCAGGAGCGAGTTAAACGTCATTGCTGTGGCCATGGAGATACCTCAGTCGATCACTTCTGCTCTTCGTCTTCCGGGTCCGGCGTCGGTTCGCCACCCGGCGATACCTCAGGCGGTGGCGGATTGAAAAGCATCTCGGCCGCATCGTGCCGAGCCTTGAAGTCGAACCACGCGGCCTTATCCGGTTCCTTCCCGGTATCGGCCAAGACCTTCACGTAGTCAGCCAGCTCTTTGAAAGCCGCCTGAGCTTCCACGCCACGCTCGATGGCGGTGGCCGTGAAGTTGAGCGCTGAATTCACGGCTGCGCCTCGGTAGCCGAGCGCCGGATCTTTAGCGACCAGCGCGAGTGCTCGCAGGAATCCCGGTAGCAGCGGGACGACGGGGTTGATGGATGGAGTGTTCGGCATTGCTATTTCCTCACCTTTTGAACTTCAGCATCGAAACTCTCGTAGAGAGGCCGTGCCGCCAGGTACCAGTTGAGAAGCTCCTGGGCGGCAATCAGAACCTTCTCCTCGGTCGTTCGACCAGCGTCGAGATCGGCGCGAGCATCCTTCAAGGCCATTGCGCCTTCGTACATCAGGTTGATCGGGCCGGTGGCCGCGTTGTTCGCCTCCCTGAGCGCCTTCTTAACTTCCTCAGGGGTTGACGGGTCCACGTAGAGCTTCGCGGCCTGTTCCTTGACGATGACGAAGGATCCGTAAGTCGCGAACGCTTTCTGCTCCAGCGTCTTCGCCTCCTCGAGCGGTCGATTGATCCCGCAACCGGGCAGCATGACCGTGACGGGCACGGCTACCGCGAGCAGGAACGCCAGCATCAGCGGCCTAGCGAATCCGCCCTGCTTCGTCTGAGGCGTCTCGTGCGTCACCTGCCGATTGTTATAGTGACCCAACGTTGCCGTCAGGATACCGTTGATCAGCAAGAACCACTTGATCTGAGTAGCCGTGAACAGATCCGAAGTCGCCATGATACCGAGCGCGGTCACTACGTAACCGAGTACGGTCGTGCGTCGCTCCCACAGATATCGCAAGATCTCTTGAATCATCGTCGTCTCCTATTTCACGCCGTCGTGTTCGATGGAGATATGATTTCCATCGTTGAATCGCCCACCCCAACGGCATAGAGGGTGGAGACTTTCCCAGTGCTCGCCTAGCTCTTTCCAGTCTTCCGTCTTCGAGAGGTAGACCCCGTTTCGGAAGGCATTGAGATCCAAGGCCAGCTGGTTTCCGTGCGCCGTGCGTCGAATGCCGTTCGCCTTGCCGTTGTTGCGGATGGCGGCGGCGAGTCCAGGAAAGAGCCTCTGCACAAGGCTAGCCACCGTTTCTCGGCCAGCCTCGCCAATCGCGTTAATCTCGGCTTGCTCGTCGGAGCGCTTGGCTTCCCCGAACGAGAACTCATAGCCCTTACTCAACGCCCACGGCAGCCACTGCGCGAAGCAACGCACGAAGAGTTTCTGCTTGTCTCCGAGAGTCATGAACCACTCCTGCACGGCGGAATGCTGAATACGTACCCAGACAGGGCCTGATACTCACGACTGAGGGTTTGGACCCTCGAAGCGAAGAATCGTCTCGCTTGAGGATCGGTAGCCGTGCACTCGCTCTCTTTCGCATCGAAAATACTCTGCTCGATCAGGGAGAGCTTGATATCCTTGACATTGCCCTCGACAGCGGTGACTCGACGGTCCAGTTCTGAGGCGCTGGCGAATCCAGACCCGAAACCGAAGCTGACTAGCCACCCGCATGCCCAGGCAATGTGGAACAAAAATAGCACAACTACCGCGAACACCGCCAATCGCCATTTGAGCACGGGCGGCACACCCGGCGGAAATAGCTCCTTGATTGCGTCCTTCATTTCGGCTCCTCCGCTTTCTGCGATGAGTCTGTCGAGTCTGGCTGACCATTCTTCGCCAAAGCGGCGCGTACTTGGGGATCGATCTCCCGCAGGGCTGGGTCCGCGATTTTCCATGGCATCTCCTTCAGAGCCATGACGATAGCCTGATACGTCTGGGGGCTCAATTTCAGCTCGATGTGTGTCATTATCGAAACCTCGGTCCTACTAACCAAACAACCAGTGAGCGACGCACGCCGCGCGTGACCGGAGTCACCTGATGCAGCACGTAGCTAGGAAATGCGTAAACTAAACCCTTTTCCTTCTTAACGGTCAGCGGGGCTTCTTCCAGGAGAAGCTCGAGATCGCCGCCGTCGTATTCGGAGGGGTCCGAGAGCTGTAGCACCAGGGAGAGCTTGCGAGGAGCCGGAGTGTTGCTCCCTTTATCTCGATGCCAGCCGTAACGTGCCCCGGCCCCATCGTACACGGTGTACTGCAAATCCTCGCAGAAACCCGACAGGTCGAAGCCGAAGAATTTCCCGTTCAATTGCCGGGCGATGTAACCGAGCTTCTGATATAGCCACTCAGTCTCGGAGTTCAGGGATAGCCAGGAGATTTGCGTTCGACGAAGGTCTTCGTTCACGTCTCCTTGCCCGACGACGGCTTTCTCCCACATGCGAGAATCGCCGTATTGACGAATACGGTCGATCTCTTCATCCGAGAATCCTTTCTCCCAGAAGGCGTGCTCGTACTCTTCCGTAGCACTGGGTAGTAGGTTAAAGACACTCATTTCCGCACCCAGCTGCTATCTCGATAGTACGATTCGTGAGCCGAGCGCTTACGGCGAACGAGATCCACTTCCGATTGAACCCCTTCGTCGATGATGCCGACTTCGAAGTCTCGCGTGAGCATACTGCGATGAATCGGGATAACCTGCACCAGCGGCGTTCCTTGCTTGATGATACCGGTGAAGTTCGGCTTCCGAAAGAAGAACGGGAAGTTGATGAACTCCAGGTAGTTATCCGCGTCCACTAGCCCGCTGATACACTCGAAGTGCTCGCTGGGACGATTCAGGGGTGGAACGAACAACAGGCTGTAGTCTTTCGGGACCTTGATCAGCCAGTAGTTCAGGAATTTCATCGGGGGCTTCGGCAACTCCGGATGACCCTCGACTTGACCCCGGTTGTGATTCTCGACGAGCGAACGGTAGAACGTCCACTTATACGTGACCCCTGAGGCGTCTTCGTTCGTCGTGAACTCTACGTCCCCGGCCAGCGGGATGATCCAACCAATCGACATCGCGTCCAGAAACGGCGCGCATCGCTTGACTGTCCCGTTGACGAGGACGTTCTTTCCGTCTATCCTCGGTGCGAGATTCTTATACCACTCAGGCATCAGCTTCCGCGCCGGGTACGGGGCGGGGATGATACCGAAGTCCTCTTTCAAGCACAAGAACTCCACGGTGGGAGTCTTGATTGCCGTTCTGAAGCGCTCGAACATGGCTCAGTTCTTGATCAGAGACTTGAGCGGCAGCAGCTTCTCCCGAACCTCATCGACCGTGAGAGCGTTCTCGATGTACGAGTTGAAGTCGTCATCGAAGACCATCCAGGTCAGAATCGGGAAGCGGGTGAACTCCTGGGATCGACCTTCCGGCCCCCAGGTCCAAGTGCTCATGCCTCGGAGATTCGTTTCATGAACGCTGTCGTCCATGTACGCCAGGAGCTTGAAGTCGATGCCGTTGTCGACTAGGAACTTTTTCATTTCCCAGCACGCCTGAACATCTTCGGTGAGCCCGACGTAGAAAGAGACGTCTTTGATACGTACTAGAGTTGTCATGACCTCAGAATCCTGATTGATTTGTCCAAGAAGCGTTTACTTGACCATTCGCACTGCCGCCGCCGATAGTCACGGCGTGAACCGAATACCTTGCAACGTTGTGGTTGTTGCTGTTGTTCGAAGCCGGATTCGCAGCGGCTCCAGGGTTTCCGGCTCCACCGCCTGTCCCTGCGTTGCCGGGGTTTCCATTCGCCCCAGGATTGCCCGCGTTACCGGGACTACCCGCGCCAGCGCCAGAGCCGGGATTGCCGTTGGTTCCCGCGCTTCCAACCGCACCGGGGTTTCCGGGAGAACCGCCCGTGGCGAAAGTCGTAGCTCCTGGAGCACCGGCACCACTGTTACCGTTGGCCGCTGGGTTTCCTCCACCCACGGGAGGAGAACCCGAGTTTCCAGGGTTACCTGGCGAGCCGTTCGAGGCACCTCCGCCTCCACCACCACCACCGCCTGCACCGGCCCGGTTGCCCGGATTGCCGGGATTGCCCGGATTCCCCGGTAAGCCACCGTTGCCGCCGTTTCCACCCGGACCATTGTTGCCCGTGTTGCCCGCATTGCCAGGGTTGCCTGGAGTGCCGCCGTTTCCAGCCGTGCCGCCAGCTCCCCCAGGGAAGTTGGAAAGAGCCCCGACAGAAGAAGCCGCTCCGGCGTTTCCGGCGTTGCCAGCCACCCCAGGATTCCCCGCATTGCCGGGGTTACCAGCAGTCGCACCTGTGCCAGGGTTCCCGTTTGCTCCGGGGTTTCCTTCTCCGCTAGGATTTCCGTTGTTACCAAAGCCACCGTTCGCCGGGGCTCCACCGCCGCCTCCGCCGCCTCCGCCGCCTCGATTCGCGGCGTTGCCTAGCGCACCCGTACCGCCAGACCCAGCGTTACCGCCGCCGCCTGGAGCGCCTCCATTGCCTCCACCGCCGCCACCGGAACCGTTCGAGCCCGCGTTACCTGTACCGCCTCCAGGGTTGCCGGCCGTTCCACCCGTTCCGCCGTTATTCACGCCGTTGAGAGAAACGTCTCCGCCACCGCCGCCGTTTCCAGCCAAGCCTCGATTGCCGGCATTGCCCGCCGTTCCGCCATTACCGCTATTGCCAGGGTTACCAGCGCCACCGGGGTTACCAGCATTGCCCGCAGTTCCACCGTTGCCCCCGTTCCCTACCACACCGGGGTTTCCAGGGTTTCCAGGGTTGCCCGTGCCGCCTCGACCCAGCAGAGTGATCGCTCGCACGTTGAACGGGATCACAAGATTCCCGTTCACGTTGTAGGTGAGACTTTGGGGCTGGGCCCTTGCGCGTCGAATCATCGCCATATTAAGGTACCACGTTCGCTAGAACTTGGCCTCCGTAATAGGTAGTGCCACCGTCGTAAGTTGTCAGGGTGACGGCATCGAGACGGTTCGCCGTCGTCGTCAGCACCGGCGTGAGTCCATCGGACCAATGAACCGAAGCAGGCCACGTGACCGTGCGCGAGCCGGTGGCATCTTGCAGAAGCATGATCGTAAACGTATACCCACGACCTGAGGCCGGCGGATTCGTAAACGAGATCGTGACGTTATTCTGCAACGTCAGATGAAAGTCCGATCCAGCCCGCAAGTCGAGTGCTTGAGCCGCACCCGCGACCGTGAAAGCCGTTCGAGGTGAAGTAACGCGGCATCCCATCAGGATGTCATCGAGAGTCATCCCGGTGCGATCAACCTGCATGAAGATCGCACTGGTATCACCGGCGTCGTTGCGAGCGGCAAACCGCAGCGCTTCACCCTGAGCATCGAAGTACCATCGGCCGTTGTCAGCCGAAGCATCGCTCTCTATCCAGTCGAGAACGGGGCGGTTGGACTGCAGTCGGATCGAGGGATTGTTCGGGCTGTTACCCGCCGTGAACGTATGCACGCCCGTCCACGTCGGAGTGCTCGCGAGATTGACCATCGCGATGCCGTTCAAAGTCATCGAGGTCGCAGTCCATGCAATCGCGTCGATAGTGTTGTTCGTGCGGTCGACTACGAACCAATTACCTACCGTCAGACCATCGTCGGTCTTAACTCGACCCCGCAACTGCTCACCGGCTGCGACGATGTCCCACACTCGATTCGCTGCCGCCGCGTCATTCTCAATGAAGACGATACCAGGGTTGGCTGAATCGAGTACGATACCTCCGGTGATTCCAGCCACGAGCTGAGTGAAGGTATGCCGGCCCGTCCAGACAGGGGAGATAGTGACATCCAGCGGCGGGGCTGCGTCGGAGCGCATCCACGTGGCAGCTACACCCGGAACCACCGTCAGCCCGATGGCCGAGGTAGGATCGGCGGGCAACGCGCCGGTGCCTAGCATCGAAATCTGAACGGCGTTCGGGTCAACGAGTTCAATCTGAATGCCCGTGCCCGGAATCAGCTGTCTGGACCCCGGCAGATTGCCCGCGATGGACGCGAACGTCAACAGGGCATCGGTGGGCAGTACGAAGGCTCTCGACGGAACCTGCACGCTATTTCCAAGCTGCACAGCCTCGAACAACTCATCCCCGGTCAGGGGTGGAGTGAACGGCGGCAGTGCCGTGATTTTCTTGGTCGGGAGAAGAGCCATTACGGAAATACCTCAGTGATGCGGTACTCGTCATCATCCGTCAGACGATACTCGTCAATCTCGGTGATGCGCAAGTCCCCGTCCAACGTTTCTGGGTCCGGCGTGACTCCTAGCGGCACGTCCGGGCGATAGTGTGGCAGGGTGATGTCTTCCGACTGGCGAGCGGGCAGTCGCCATGGATCGAAGACGTCATTGTCAGCCTCGCAAACGAGCAAGCCCGGCGTGTTACGGTCGGGCTGTAGATCGTTGATCGGGAACTTCTTCCGGCATCGGTCGCAGATACCGATACCGACGTTAGTTTTACCCCTGGTGTCGAGATAGATAGGCATAAGTCACTTCGTATAGCAGCCGATGCCGATTCGAAGATTAACCTGAGAGCCGTCGCCTTCCCCGTCCCATGCAATCTTCAATTGCTTGGCGGCTTCAGCGTCTAGCCCCGGCATGACCTCCGCCTTCACTTCAGGGATCGAGTAGGCAAGCTGCCGGGCCAGCTCGCAGATGATCGCGAGATACCAGCGTTGCGGCACTTCGATTTCCTGCGTCAGCGTGCCGACGTCTTGGATGTACCGTTGCACACGCGTCACGAGCTGCCAGAACGTATATTCCGGCCCCGGAGCGGGCCACAGGTTCATGATCGGCTGCGTCCGCTGCTTGTCGTAGCGGTACTCCGTCGGTCGTCCTGGGAACGTCTTATTGGGCTGCGAATCGTAGTTGTCCGTATTCAGCAGCGCGAGCGGGATCTCATTCGGGTTGTTGCCAGCCACGAACTCCGCGACGTTTAGAACTGTGGCTCCGGTCGCGAGCAACCGGCAAGCCATACGCGGCGGAATGCCCTGGATATCAACCCAGAGCCATTCCTGCTCGACCATCTCGACATCCGTACCGGTGTAGACGGTATCCCAGATGACTCCGTCGTCAGAGACTTGGATTTGGAAATCCCAAGTGCCATCGGCGTCCGGCAAGATACCGAAAGTAGTCAGCCGAGTTTCCGACTCGTACTCAACGGTGATGTTTCCGGCCGCTGCGATCTGAACGCAAGCCGTATCAATGTCCCCGTCGAACGCGGCGTCTGCGTCGCCTTCGGAGGACGTGTAGATTCCCGTGGGTCGATCAATCGATCGAAGATTGACATCGAGAAGATCGACCGTGCCTACCGGAAGGGGAACGTCTTGAACGTACCCATACATTGGGACGATCTGCTTCTCGACGGCCCACAGCGCGATGCCCTTCGCCGCAATCGTCGAAAGAAAGAGCCACAGCAAGTCTTTTGCTGTCTCGATGTACTCAGCGGTGATTTGCTGTGGATTCAGCTTACAACGACGGAAGGCATGATCGATTACCTTCCGTGTTGTAAAGACTGTAGTAGAAACCGTACCAGAAGTAGCCATAAGTCTCCTATCGAAGAAAACTTAGCCCGCTGGTACAGCAGACTCGAGTGTGTGTCGGCCGGCATTATAAGCCGGCTCGACCTTACTTGCCAATCTTCGGAGTTCTAGCTTTTCCGCCCTTCGCGAAATCGGCCGGACCTCCGGGAGTCTCGACGATGTTGTCCTTGACCAACCCGCCGATAGCTTTCGCCATGACACGCTTTGGAGCACGGCGGGAATAGCCTGAGACGTTCTTCACCTTCCCAGAGCTTGGCCCGAAGCCACCCTTTGAAGGAAAGGTGAAGCCAGACTTTGGGCCGTTGCCCGTTTTTCTGAAGCCTTTCACGAGACCTCCTTAGGATAGCCCTTGTTGAGAAACGATCATCCGATCCCCGCCAACCATGCCCGTTCCCCGCACGGCGCGAGTCCCGCGTGGCAGGGTGAACGTGTTGGCCGCGAGCACGCCCGCAATTGCCTGCGGGACGACGGTCGGATCGAAGACGTTGTCGTAGGTGTATTCGATAGCCAGCGCCGCCTGATTGCTCGAGACGCCAGCCTGCCCTGGAGCGTAAGTGTCAATGGGGACCCATTGCGAGGTCCCCGTGACACCCGTAATTACTACGGGCCGCATGGTTAGCGCTCCTGCGCGACGTACAGCCGGTCAACGATCAGGGTCTTCGCGACCGCTTCACCGTTCTTCAGCGACGCGGTCACGGTGGTGATCGCATTCGGGAAGAGAGCGGCCGAGACCGTCAGATACCCGAGAACGGAACCGTTCAACGAGTAGTAGACGCGGTCGACACCGTCGTAATAGATGCCCAGGTCATTGAAACCCGCGACCATGTTACCGACGACGGCCGTGACCGATCCGGTCGTGTTGTCCTGACGGCAATAGACGGAGATGGAAGCCGCACCGTCCGCTTTCAGGAAGAAGATGCCATCGACCGAGTTGGCCAGAACCGTGGCGTCCGCCGAGACGTTGACCAAACCGACTGCGACATCGGATTGAAGAACATCCGAGACCGAGACGCGGCAAAGCATGAACAGCTTCTTGCCGATGACCGGTAAGAAAGCGGCAGGCAGCTTCTGGATCTGGTTGACGTCGTCGTCCGCCGCCGTATTCACCAGGGAGAGCTGGCCACCGTCGCCGGCCGTCAGCGCCTGGGTTGCACCGGCTTGCGTCTCCGTGACCGTCCAGTCACCCGCGACGAATTGATCGAAATCATCGTCGTAGGTGTGATACTTCGTCGGATCGAGAAACGGCATCGAGCTGAAAATCTTGTCCAGCTGACTGTTGTTGACCCCGTTCGGAAACCGAGTCACTTCGTTGCTGTTGAGAGGCATCGTTGAAAAACTCCTAAGATAGAACCGTTTACGTTCGGTTCCTACGAGGGCCCCCCTTTACGTCGGGGGGCCCAAGCAGGTTCGATCAGCTCAGCCGATCAGAGTCCCGGAGTGCCGTAGATGATACGGGGGTCCGTCCAGCCGGGAATGTAACGCTCCGTCGCCTTGTACCGCATGCTGTCCGTATCGAAGTCGCCTTCCATGCTACGGTCCAGCTTCCGACGCATCAGGAGCTTCAAGCCCTGAGGAGCATCCGTCTCGACCCACCAGGCGGTGGTGGAGAGAATGCGGCTCATGTTGGCCTGACCGTCCTTCAGCATGTTCATCGAACGGATCGGGTTGATGTCGTTGTTCGCCGTGCCAGCACGCAGGATGCTCTTCAGCAGCACTTCGGCCTGGAAGACGTTCGACGGACCCGTGACGATGCGCATGGGGGTGAGACGGATACGCTTGCCGTTGTTGTCGACGGCGTTGCGGATCTGAATCAGCATCTGCTCCAGCGAAGTCTGCGACAGAGCCGCAGGCGTCGTCAGCAGGTTGCTGAACGTGCCACCGATGATCGGGTGGTTGTTGACGTTGAGAGCCACCTGGTCGCCGCCGACGAATGCGCCGTTGAAGGCACGATTCAGAATGTTGGCGGTCAGGGTCTCCTTCGTCTCGATCAGGGACTGCGCCAAGTGCTCGGCATAGGTCGTGCCGATCTTGATGTGGTCACCGTCTTCGACCAGCACCTTCGTGAGAGCGAAGGCCAGACCGAAAACCTTGTAGACGTAGCGCTGAATGAACAGCACGCCGCCCGACTGGTAGGTGACCGGAGCGCCGTCCGGCAACTCAGGAGCCGCACCGAAGCCGTACAGAACCGGCTCTTCGTGGTAATTGCGGGGCGTACCACGCGACTCCTTGAACACGGGCTTCCATTCGTCGGCCCGCTGATCGTAGATACCATCGAACGTCTCGTTGAGGATCGGTTCGACGATACTACGGAAATCTGTACTGCGCATTGGATTTGCCATGGTGCGCTCCTCCTATGCGAAGGCCGGCCGCGCGGCCAGCAGCTGGTGTTGTGCGATCTGAACATCGACCACGGTGAACGCGTCACCCCAGTCGTTGTCAGGACCCTTGGTGATGCCGATGATTTGCAGCTGGTCGGCGGCATCGGCCAGAGTGGCCGTATCCAGCAGCTGGGTCGAAAAACCCGTACCCGTCGAACCGGACGCGGCGGTGTAAGACGCCATCGCGCCCAGGGACGTGCGAGCCACAGAGCCGTTGGCCTGGATCGCGTAGGTGATGAACTGATCCTGCGTGTAATACAGGACGTTGCCACCATCGGTATCCTGGGTCACGGTGCCGGTCGGCCACCAGTTCGAGACGGTACGCCGCCCCTGCTGGTTCGTGTACTCGACGCCCTGCATGACTCCGACGAGGGTCGTACCCGCGCCGGCGCCAGCCGGAAGGATGTCACCCGTGGTGGGATCGATCCTGACAGGTTGATTCTGAAACACGTTCGACGCAGTCGCCGACGTGATTGTACCAACCGCCGGGCGAATCGTGCCCGAAGGGTGGTAGCTCGGCCGGAGGCCGAACGGTGCACTTGCTGAAGACATTTTGAGAAGATCCTCGCGTTAAGACTGTCCTCCCGCGAGCCCTATTCCCAGTCTCGACCGGTACTCGGGGCCCTACGGGACCGTCCCAATTCAGCGTTACCGTCTTCTTCCATGATTCGTGTCTTCTTGGCCAGCCCCTGCTGTGCGAGGGACTCGTTCGCAAGATCAATCGCGACCCGCAACTTGCGCTCCTCTTCCAGAGGAGCATCGTGATGCACTTCTCGCATATACGCCGAGTACAGGTGCAATGGCAGCTTGAAGGCCACCATCTCGTTCACGCCGATGCAGCCCGCGTGATCCCCCGACGCGATTTTCATCGAGTCGTATCCAGGGACCTCGGAGGATTTGATCGGCGTATAACCCAGACGCATACGCTGATGGATAGGGTCACGCGGATTCGTCGTTGTCAACCAACAGACGTGATATCCACGAATCTTCGGAAGATCGGGCAAAGCAGATTGGAAAAACTGCTGCCTGAACATGTCAAGACGCTTCGAGTCAGCAAGATGTCGGCTTTTCTTGATCACACGATCTTTCGATCCGCGACCAGCGCGAGAATCTTCTGAACCTCTCTTCAGCCTCGAGTCTTTAGAAATCTTAGCCATGGCACTCTCCTATTAGCGCGCCGAACGGCGACCACCGCCGTTTTCCTGATCCCACTTCTTGTACGTTTTCAAGTACCGGTTGCGGAGAACAGGATCATCCCAGACGCCCGCATCGATCATTGCCTGCTTGCGACCGGGGTCAACGTACACCTCGTTCTTTCGAAGGGGCCGCTCCCTGCCGCCCGTCGAGAACCGAGGACCCGAACCACGCTGGTCCCTCCTGGAGCCTCGCGATCCACGATCATCGTCCTCGTCGCGGTCATCGTCGTCGTCGTTTCCATTCCGACGGTCACTACGGAACTTGTGAGGCAGCGCCTCACGTACCCGTTCTGTCAGCTCCTCCCAGTATTCAGGGGAGCGAGGGTCATATCCCTCTTTCACCAGCCGGTCGTCGATGGCGGCGACGCGGCGCGAGTCCCGATCCGATCCGTTGGGATCGTACCAGTTGTGGCTCTTCATCCAGCGAGAAGCGTGGTAGACGAGACGAGAGTCGACTTGAGGCTCCTGCTCGGACTCTTCGGTGCGGCGGGACATCTCCTGCTTCGCGCCGTTCAGTCTTCCCAGGGTTTCCTTCAAGCGGTCTCGGATATTCGTGGCTTCGACCACGTCCTCGCCGCTACCGTTCTCGACGGCTTTCGCCAGAACCTGATCGGCGACCTTCAACTGCGAATTGATCGCGTTGATGCGCTGATCGATCGATGAGACCTCGTTTTGGTCCTGCCGACCCTTGATCTCACGAACCTGTCGCTCCAGCTGCTCATTCTGAGACCGGAGGAAGTTCAGCTCGACTTCGTTACGCTCGCGGGCACGGCGTTGACGTTCGCGGCGAGCCTTGCGTGACTCTCGCTCACGTTTCTTGGATTTCCCATCCTCGTCGTCCTCCTCGTCGTCTTCTCCATGACCAACCCGCTCGTCTTCCTCGTCGGAATCGCCATCCTCGTCGTCGGCTTTCGAGGACTGGCGCTTGCGCGAGCCAGATTCCTCTTCGTCTTCCCCCTCGTCGGACTCCTCTTCGTCATCGAGGTCTTCGTCCTCCAAGTCCTCGGCATCGGCACCCTCGCCGACCATCACCATCGGCTCTTCTTTCTTTCTTCCGGTCTTCTTCGCCATGTTCAAACTCCTTACAGCTTGAAGCGTTTAGTAAACGTATGCGACGATGTCGAGGGGACTGCCGGTGACCTCGCCGCTCAAGTCCAGCTCTTTAAACTGAACGAATAAGGCGAATTCACCGGGACGGCCAGGGATCGGCATCTGCCAGCGGTCGCCGCCGTACTTCGGGCAGCGAACGAACATCCCCGGTTTACACCAAGGACCCTCGGGCCAGGGTTCCAGTGTATCGGAGTTCTTGAACGCCGTCGGGCCGATTGCGATAACCTTCGCGACCTGCGTGTTCCAAAGCTCAGTTTCCTGAGTCTCTTCGACCAGCAAGATACCGCCGGCCGACATCTTCTTCGGTGTTCGGATCTGCAACAGAACCTTATCACCGAACGGATTCACCCGAGGATCGACCTCCGGGAAAGCCTCGGCCAACGACGTATAGTCGAAGACCTTACCGGCGCTGAATTCGCTTGCCAGCGCCGCCTTCTTCGCTTGACTGCTCATCTTTCAATGCCTCTTCTACTAATTTCTCAGCTAAAGCCAAGCCCTGTTGAATGCCCGAGAGTCGACCGAGTTCGAAGGCGTCTCGCGATTGGGGACGCGCCAAACCTTCGACAGCCGCTTGAATCTTGGCACCCTTGATTCCTGCGATCACCTTTTCAATTGCGGCCATATACTACCACGCTCGGTTGTTCGATGCAAAATTGCCTACAGGGTTAGCACTTCTTTCCCGGCATCTTCTTGAAGCCGGAGGGCTTTACCTTACCGCCCTTTGCGTACTTTCCCGCGCTTCCCGCGTTGCTGCGGCTTGGGCTCAGGCTTTCCGCCTGCCCCTTGCTCGACCCCGTTCCGATCTGATACCGCTGTCTCGTCGCGCTGCTCATCTTTCACTTCCTCGGTTGGCGGCTGCTCTTCCTCGACCTCTTCCGACTCATCGTCCTCGTCGTCCGTGTCATCGTCCTCGTCCGTGCCGACGTTCGACAGGTCAGGGTTTGATGGACTCAGCTCGGTGCCAGGGAATCCCGCAGCCTTCAGATCCTCGACCCAAGCCGTTCCGTTCCAAACCCGTCGCCAAGTCGATGAATGACCTTCGGGTGAAAGCCATTCGTCGCCCTTCTGTACCGTCGCCGGTGCCGTCAGAGACTTGAAGCGCATAATCTTTACCTCAATTTCGGACTTCAAAAAACGCGAGGACTTTGGGAACGGTGCCTCGCGAATGACCGTCGCTTACAGCGTCACGGTTGGCCGTGCGCTGATCCCTATCGGGTTAGTCCCCTACCGCGTTATATGCTTCGTGGCCCACATCACGGCTTCTTCGATCTTCGTCTGAGCCGTGGACAGCTCGCGGCTGCCTTGCCGGTCCTGCGCCGGATCGGTTCCGCCGATCTTGTGCAAGAGCTGGGTGAACAGCAAGCCGAGGTCCTTGACGGATTTCATCGTCTCCTTCTCGGTGTCATCGAGCTTGCGATACTCGTGGCGCATGATGTTGTTCACAATGCGCTCGTCACTGGTCGAATCGATTCGTTCTGCCGACATGCTACTCTCCTGGGTTGATCCCAGTTCCGGTCTGGAGCTGGGTGTTCTCGTTGTTCTCGATCTCGGCCGCAGCGATGGTCATTGCGGTGAGATTGTCCTGCTGGTTCATACGCTCGCGAACCTGATTGTCGGTGAGGTTGCGTGCGTCGGCATGCTGCTCCTTGAACTGCGCGATTTCCTTTTCGCTGATGATACGCTGCTGGACCTCGGCTTGCTTCGCCTGGGTCTTCGCCTGCTCTCGCTGCGTCGCACCCTGCTCCTTGATCTGAGTCTCTTCCTTCTTCGCAGCGGCCTTATTCGCTTCGATCTCCTTCTGGACCTGAGCGACGGCCAGCGCCGGGTCTTGCATCGGCGGGGCGTACTGCTGCTGAACCTGCAGCGCCTTCTGAAGAATTTGCGGATACTGCGCGAACTTCTCCCCGCCCGCCGTGATGAGCTTCGGAGAAATCTGAGCCAGCAACCGATCCAGCTCCTGCTGAACCAACGGATCGCGTTCTTTCATAACCTGCTCGACCTGCATCCCCTCGGCCTTCAGTGGAGCTTCGATCATCTTGACCGCTTCGTTCACGTACCACATTACAACGTGCTCGCGGATATGCGACATGATCGCCGGCACGAAGTTCGGGGCAATGACCGAGAGATACCCGAAGTACTCGCTCTGCAAGAAGTCCAAGTGAACCTGCAAGTGGGCCAGGTGATCTTGTTCAGGGAATGCAGCAATCGGCCGGCCAAGCGATGCGGCGACGTTCTCGTTCACCGCATTCATCGACTCCGGCTTGGGCTGCGGGATCAGGAGATCCTTCGCATTCGGGATCTTGGTGCGTTCCAGGATCAGCTCTTCGACCTTCCTCTGATCGTAGAGCGGGTTGCCGGCGGCACGAGCGGCGACCATCTGAATCTGAGCGAAGCGTTGAACGTCGCTGAAGATTTGGGGATCGCTGACAGGGATGACGTCGAGAGGGGCCTGGAAATCCTTTCGCAGAGCCATCATCTCGCCTGTCTCGTCCTTGATTTCCTCGGTCGTGACGTATAGGCGATTGATCCGGTGTAGGATCTTGATCACCATGTCCATCGAGGAGTGCAGCCGTTGATGAATCGCGGCAAGCACTTTCATTCCCTGCTCGATCAGGGCCAGCGTCGTGCCGACCGGCATTTGAGCGTTGGCGTTTTCCGAGAGGTTATCCATCGCGGTCTTAACCGTCTCGTCGCCTTCCTTGATCAGCAAGCCAAGCAGTTCGACCAGCACGGACGACGGCGGGTTGAACGGGATCGGCATGATGAGTTTGCGAATGTCGTCCGTCGCGATTCCGCCTTCGACTTCCGTGATGGTCGTCGCGGCGAGCTGGACCGACTGGCCGCTGAAATTCGTTCCCTTCAGCTTCAGCAGCGTTGGCAGGTTGTTGATATGCGCGGAATCCAGCAACGCTCGCAGCGCGCCAGTCGCCGCACCGGATAGCCACCCGATCATGTGACCCAGACCGATATGGTATACGCCGCGCCACGGCACGAAGCCGAACTCGGCCATCCAGAACATCGGCTCGCGATTCGCGTCCTCTTCCTCCCAGTTGCGGATGACGGACAGGACCTTGTGCGAGTGAGCACAGATCGTAATCAGGTATGGCGAGTAGCCGTACTCGTCCTCGAACTCGGCGAACGTTGCGACCTCGAAGATATCGCGCAGCCCGTCCTCGTTATATGCCTTGCTGGATTTTCCTTCGATCTTGTCGGTGGCTTTCTCGGATTCGGTTTCCTCGGGGACCATGGCCGATGCGCCGGTCTGCTCGAGATTATCGATGGCACGATACTGACCGCTCTCGACGCGATTCTCGAACTCGAACCTCGTGATGTGCTCGACATACGTGCTGCGCTCGGCCGAATAGAACGAGCTGGCAGCGTAGGGCAGGTAGACGTCGTCGATTGGAACGAAGATCGGGACCGGACGCTTCTTCTTGTGATCGTAAACCAATCGCAGATATTGCGAGCCACCTAGCGGCAGCTGTGTCAGGAGCTGTTCAAGCTCGGCCCGGAACTCGGGCATCTGAACCTTGAACTGCCAGTTCATGTACGTCTTCTTGCGACGAGCTTTCTCGACGCGAGACTTCGTACTCTCGCCAGGGATATAGTCCTTGACGGGACCTTCCGGCGGCATCAGCTCAGCAATCGCACGCGACTCGAACTCGACGACGGCTTTGGTCAGCATCGGGTGGACGACGCGGGACGCGCCCTCGAACTCGGCACCTCCGGGGGCTTCGTTGCCCAAGCCGGTGCGTCGGATCGCCTCGGCTTGCTGTACGTCGCGCTCCTTACGCGAGTCCTTGTCGTAATCGATCTTCGTGATCAACTCGAGAGCTACAGCCTCGAGCGTATTCTCGTCGATCTCGTCGGCAAGGTTTCGATAGAATTCCGTTTCATCCGCCGGAGTGGGACTATCCTCGTCTTCCATCGAGACGATGGCTCCGCCGTCATCGGTATCCTCGACATCCGGTGCATCTTCCTCGAATTCGAGGATCTCTTCCTCTTGCGGGTTCGCTGCCACAGTTTCTCTCCTACCAGTCTGAGGGAGCCGCAAGAGGCTCGCCGGTGTTCGGTTTCACTTGCACGCATCGATCATCCCACAGGGAGATCATGGCGAAATCCTTACAACAAGTGATGGGTAATATAGCGCCGATATGCTTGAGGCACCATTTTTCAATAGCGCGTCGCGCGATCTGTGCCTCCCTGTATCGGTCTCCAGCCGGCTCGCCGCTCTCGCCGCAGTAGACTCGAGCCGTCATGATTCGGACGGGCTGGCCTTCCTGTAACCAGCCCTTGACCCGTTCGAGCATCGCCGGGATGGGGTCTCCGATATGCTCGACGCCCTTCCAGCCGTTATACTCGGCGAGCGTGGCATCGAGATCCACGCCGATCCAACCTTTGTGACCGCTCATTGTTTTTCGATCTCTTCTACCAGACGGTGGCTGAGGCTGGTGCAATCTTGCTCCAGCGCGTTGATCGCTCGATCCAATCCGGTCGTGCTCATCTGCCCGCTCAGATTCGATGCGCCGATCTTGATCACCTCGGCACGCAAGATGCCGATGGTGACCTCTTTCTGCACGATGGTTCGTAGCAGGGCTATGACAGGGAGTGGATCGCTCATGACGGTTTCCTCACGCAAGCCTGTTTCATAACAAGCGCGATCTGGGCGATGAAATCGAACTTCGCCAGAGCGCACACCGGGCAACGATGCTGAACCACCCCTTCCGTGCCGATGGTGTTCAGCGCGAGCCTGATCAGAGCATCCTGAGCATGCCAACTCGGCTCGACTTTCTTTGCGGCCAAGCGTGCCTTCAAAGATTCGACGTTGTCGGTGATCAGGTGATCGATGCCGTGGAGCCGCAGCTTCTCGATCAGCTCGTCATAGTGCGTATCGCAGAGCTGGATCTTCGCGTCCTCGGGATTCGGCGAGACCAGCATCTGCAAGATGTTGTCTTGCGTGATGACGGTTTTCATTCGCCGAGTCCCTTTTTCTTTGCGAACTGGTACAGCGCCCGGTCGCTCATCGGGTGTAGAATCGCCCCGCCGCGATACAAGTTTGGGCCCACGCCGTTCGGGTGTGGATCCTTTCTTCGCATCAGCAGCCGAGGCGGCAGCTTCTTTGCGGTGTTTTGCTCGACGGCGAGCGGCGCGTTCTCGGCGCGCTCGGCGCGCAGCATCTTCCGGAGTTTCTTTGCCCGCTTTTGACTCATGTGCAGACTCCTTCATAACAACCTCTTTACGCTGTTGATTCGTTCGATCAGTTTGTCGACCCTTCCTGGGTCTGCTTGCTCGATGCGGCGCGCTCCATCCGCTCGCACCCACCCGGTAGGCGTCCGAGTGTAAACGGGCCACTCCTCGGGCTTCGTCGCCTCAGGGATGAGGTCGAAGTCCTTGTGAGCAGCGTAACACCAGATGCCGTCCTTGGCTTCATCCGTAACCGTCTCGCCGACGACTACCCCGTGGCAGTAGTATTGGAAGATGGGCTTTCGGATGCTTCCGTAAGTGGTTTGTTCGTATCTCGAAAGAAAGAACTTTCCACGTCGTATGCGTCTGACTTCGGCTGGAAGAGACAATGACTCGGCATCGACAGCACCTCCGGACTCGGGGCCGAAGCCCGAACTCCCAAGTGCCTTTCGAGCCAGCTCGAGGGTTTTGGATTGCTGAGCCACAACCACCGCATGATTCTTCTCCTCATTGGGCATATGGGTTTCTCTGTTGCAACTTCTTCATCCGAGCGATTGCACGCTGTCGCATAATCTCTTCGATGTCCTGCTTGAATTCTAGCGGGCCAAAGAATTTATCCATGTACAGCTTCAACGCCTGTGTTGTCGTATCCAGCAAGTCGTCGTGTTCAATGCTGCCTTCACCGACGAACGAGCAGACCTGGCTGATAAGCGGATTAGACCAGGTCTTCGGTTGCCCTGCTCGCACGTCGGATTCAACGCACCAGACTCGACCATGAGCAAACATTGGAGACACCGCGTGGAGTCTGCTGAGTTTGTCCATGCCGCCGGGATTATACGCCTCAGTGATAATATCCTCCATCGCTAAAGACTGACGCAACGAAATGCCGCTTCCCTTCTCCTCAATCAACAACAAATCGGGCTTCCTACCCTGGTGGCTGATTCGATAGCGCGGGTCATCGACCTTCGGCTTGAGCTTCGGCTCGTTGTGATCGCCGTAGGTTAGCAAACGTTCCTTCTTCACCCGCTTCATCAGCGCCGGGAAGCCGAGACGGTCCTCCCAGCAATCGAGAAGCATGACGTTGAGCTTTTTCTCGTACTCGAATAGACCCCATACGCTGCAAGCAGTCGGATCATTTTCTTGTTTTTTCTTATCGAACGTTTTCTCCGTGAACGCTGTATCCAGCGACATGATAACGTACTTAAACTTCGGCAGCGGCCGACCAGCTTTCCAAAGCCGCCACTGGCTACGCTTGACGAAGCCGGCCTCCTCGGGATCGAGTAGCTCTCCCCACAGCTCCTGCCGGCCGACGTTCGTTCCCTCATACTTCGCAACGTTCTGGAAATACGTCTCAGGTAGGTTAGCGCTATTCTCATAGGTGCTGCCCGTCACGAGTATCGTGCGCGGGTCCTCCGATAGCATGCGAACAAATGGTTTAGGTTTCGGCGTCGAGGTCCAGCACACCTGAGGGTTGTCCCCCAGACGCAAGCCGAACATCAAGTTATCCCACGCCAGCTCAGGATACTTCCAGCTCGCAATCTCGTCGCACCATGCGGCGTGATGCTGCGGGCCGCGCAAACGTTCCGGGCTATCGCCGGCAAAGCCACGAATCAGGGAGCCGTTGACGAGCGTAATGCTCGGCAGGGAGAGCGAGACGTCGGCGATTAGGTCTTTCGGGATGACATTGAGCAATCCCGTCTCGCCCTCGAAGCACGTGTAGCGCACGTCGCCATACGTCGGAGCGACAACCGCGAAGTATCCGTTATTGATTGAACAGGCTAGAAGGCCTAACCAGTTCGCAGCGGTCAGCGTCTTGCCGAACCCACGTCCTGAACGAATCCCCCAGATGGTCCAATTGCCTTCTGGAGGTAACTGCTTCCGTCTAGCTCGCGCTCGCCATTCGAGCTTCCACCTTAGATAGTGAAGCTCCGGGGTTGTGAACTCTTCGAGTCGCTTTCGAAGGTTAGCCCTACTTAGGCTTACGAGATTTAGCTTTTCCGGAGGTGTCGTCTTTACTAATGCTGTCGTCGCCATCGGGTTTCGGTTTGATCAGATTCACGATGGCGTCGATAAGCTCGCCCTTGCCTGCGGTAATCTCGATTGGTTTCCCGCCGGGTCCGCTCTGCTCGACAGCCGACCGCTGTTGCCAATGCGCTCTCGCGCGGTTGTTCAGCCAATACTTGATCGCATCCGTATCAGGAGGGTAATGAACGTCGACATCCAACGTTTCATAATCATCCTTATACTTGATGATCTTCGTTTCTCGTAGCTTGAATTGTCCGGTCGCTCGCTTGAACAATGCGGCGAGCACTTCGGCATCGGCGCGCGTGCGTCCGTTCTCGAGCGCGTCCTTGAAGCTCGGATAGCTCTTCTTCCACTTTCTGAACGTTCCTAGCGGGACGCCGAAGACCTGCGCCATCTCGCGATCCGAGAGCCCGCGCATCGCAACCGCTTTCACTTCCGTCAGATAGTCGGGAAGGAACAGCTTTGTCTTCGATGGTTTGGGTCGAAACTTCTTCGGCCTTTTCTTGACGAGCTGGGCGGGCATCTCGCTCTCCGTTCCTTGACTGCGCGCATATTAGCGTGGCGCAGTCATTGCGTCGAATTGCCTACGTGCGCTCGGCGTTCAACGACATCGTTCCGAACGCCGTGACGTTCGCGGTCGTCGGGCTGCGATATCTGATCGTAAGACTGCCGGTCCAGTTGCGATCCACGCCAATGCCGGTGGGAGGATCGACGCGCATCCACCAGCTACGATTGACGTTGAGTTGAACGAATGTATCTTGCGGCTCGCTGCCACCGGCCACGTCGATCACGGCATCGAGACCCGCGCTCGAGAATTGCAACCGCGCCTCGAACAGACTGCTTGCTTGATTGATATTATTCCATTTCCATTGCAGCCAGTTGCTCGTCTCGACGCCGGGAGGCGCGGAGTTGCCTACCAGGGAATCGATGAAACCATTCGTCTTGATAGTGAAGCCGCGCCGATTGTTTCCGGGCACGGTGGCGAGAAAGTTGAAGCCCGGAATCTCGAGGCTTTTCATGCTATAGAATCCCGACATCGTAACGTCGGTGTATCCCGTATTAGAAACAACCTGACGATAGCCGAGAATGCTAGGAAGCTCAGAGCCAGTGTTTCCGTTGCCGAATTCCTGGCGCAACTGCTCGATTGAAATCTGGCCCGAGGATGGAAGTGTCACGGTGCGGCCCTCCGAAAGTTGGGAGGATAATAGCTCGCACCGTGCGCGCTCCGCTACTTCCCTGCTATCCTCGCGTCCACCCAAGCCTGAAACTGATCGGGCATCATCTCGCCCATGTCGGCGTCGAGCACCTGAACGTAATGTTCCTTGACGTACTGCCAGCGCTCCGCGTCTTTCAGGTATTCGGTCATGCTGATCGCGAGTAGCTGCAATTCTCGACTGCGCTCATCCGGCTTATCCCTGGACGAAATCAATAGTTCCAGCAGCACCGCTCTCAGATCCAAGATCGGCATGCGTTCGAGCCCCTTCATTTCTTGTCCTCCGGTCCAGTCGCAGTATGCGTAACGCTCCACAGCGTGCCTCGATCCGCGATATCACTCAACCGCGTCGTCGCTTGCGCGAGCATTGCCAGGGAGTTGTCGATGTTGATATCGCCCCAGCCGTAGAAATTGATCCGTCCAGTCTTGCCGTCGCGAATGATGCAAAACGCCTGATCGACGTTCACATCCGGTGGCGGCTTCTCCACGTCGTTCGCGAGGTTGCGCAGCATCTCAGGGATTTGCCGCGCGTTGCTTTTGTATAGAACTTGCACCACCTCGAGCTTTGGCTTATCGCTCATGCGTCCTCCGGTAATTCATCGTAGCTCTCCATCTCTTTCACGCACGTTTCTAAACACGTATGCGCCGCGCGCAGCAAATCAAACAGCTTTGGATTGCGAAAGCTATCTCGATTCAAGTGCAGCGTGTTCAGCGTCTTGTTGATTGCGGACAGCGCGGTGTACGCGGTCAGCTCGTCGCTCGACAACGGCAGCATGCGCCCCTGATCGCGATACGTCGGCATATCTTTGCGTCTGTCCGCGTCGCTTATCGGCTGCAGGAACGTGCGCAGCACCGTCGGCCGGCTGCGGTCGCGTGCTTGCTCCTGGCTGCGTCGTGCGTGCTCGGCTGCAACAGTTGCCGCCATATCGTCGGGGCTTTTCGCAGCCGGTGGAATCATGACCTCGACGTTTGCTTTATATTCTTTGCCACTGATCATGTTATAAACTGTAATCTTGCCCCGCACGCACTTAGATAGAATCTTCACCGAGACGTATGCGCGACCTCGATGAACCTTGGCGATCGAGTGCAACGGAAACTTCGCGTTCATCTCCGCGT
>JACCDR010713009.1_pt1 | contig 66157 bp, 78 predicted proteins | sample 7446431 | NCBI WGS metagenome assembly JACCDR01 (sample SAMN15323443, study PRJNA562643) | freshwater metagenome | isolation source: river surface water | place: USA:Blue River Watershed | collected 2017-08-17 | reverse complement strand
TATTGTGGGATTATGGGCGCATCCTGGGTTTTATGGATCGGGGTAAATTGGGGGTATTTTGGTCCTGTTTGGGCGTTCCCTGATTAGGAGATGTTTGCCGCTTATCAGGGATAATGACCGTTTGTCAATTTGGGGGCAAAATCTCGGCTAAAAACCAAAATATATTTTGTGGTTTCGGAAATGAGTTGTAGTATTACGGCCTGTTACGTAACAGTTAAAAACGCCAAAAACGGGTGTTACGTAACAAAAAATGACCTACTTTTGAGGGTATCGTAACAGGACTAAAATGTGCCGCAAAAAATCATTAACGCAAGATCAGGCCGAATACATCATCCATCGTGATAAAATCTCCTACTTGAATAATCCGAAAATGAAGAAAAGGCCACAAGTCTCATTCTACAAGTGCCGCAAATGCAATGCTTGGCACACAACTACAATCCCTAATTTTTGTTGGAAATGAAAAGTAAAGCGAAAGCTGTTCCCAATCACAATGACAATGTAAGTATTCGTGAATTAAGCGAATTGATTGCCGATGCAATTATATCGGAGCCGTTTTTAGAAAGATCGTCTCTTGTAGTGAGAATATCAGCTATAATTCGTGGCTTTCGGTTTCAGTTAATCAATTACAATTATTCAAAAAGCGAATCTGAAAACGATCGAGTTAAAAGGCTTCGTCAAATTCAAATGGTGGAAGAACAAATGAATTATTGGAAGCGGGTAGTAAAGGCGACTGATCCTGATAATATTGATAAGTATTATGCAGAAGCCGACATCATCAGAGACAAATATTTGAACCCAAACAAGCGATAAACCCCACCCCGGAGGTTACGGGGCAAAATAATATGGCAATTACAGAATCGACACCGAGCAACAGACAATCACACGTCATTTGGCAAGACGCAGGGGATGCCCCTGGTGAACCAGCTTTACTGATTCAAACTTACCGTGGCTCCTTTTCGATTACGCAGGGAGACGCAATCATCAACATAAATTATGAGACGGTAAAGGAACTTTGCAAAATTCTCAAATTATTGCAAGAACCAAAATAACCCCACCCCGGAGGTTACGGGGCAGGATAGATATGCCTATTGACTATAAAAAATACCCGCCAAATTGGAAAACAGAAATTAGGCCATTTGTTCTTTTAAGAGATGGTAATAAGTGCAAGTTCTGTGGATTCGATAATGGTCAGACAGTTTATAGGTGTAGGGTTAAAGGCAAGATGAAATGGTTTAATTCGGTAGACGATATATATAAACAAGGATTACCCAAAGAAGTGGCAGATTGGTGGGCTAAAAATCCAGCAAAGGTGGTTCTTACTATTGCGCACCTCGACCACGATGAAACAAACCATCAAGTTAGTATGGATAGGCTTGCTGCATTATGTCAGCTTTGTCATCTTCGCTATGATGCAAAAGAAAAATATAAAAGAATTATGTCAAAATAAACCCCACCCCGGATAGGGATACCTGGTAAACATGGAACAAAATCCTTTATGGGTTAAAATTTCAGAAAGATTGCCCAATATCTATCAGTTTGTTTTGTGCAAGGACGTAAAAGGTAATATGCACTTTTATAGAAGAACAGAATACGGCTGGCAACTAAGAGACTCACCGGGAAAGCATACGCCAGAAAACAATCTGGCTTTAGAGTACTGGCTCGATACCGAATACAACCAATAATATTTTAAACCCCACCCCGGAGGTTACGGGGCAGCAATATGAAATACAGAAAAAAGCCAGTAGTAATTGAAGCCTTCCAGATGACACCTGAAACACGAATGGATAATAAAGATTGGCCTGATTGGTTAAATCGCGCCTGGAACGGTGATCGGGACAAAGAAGGTACTTTACAGAGGGTGGATATGGATAATGAATTGCCGGATCAGCTTGAAATAGTAACACTTGAAGGCAAGCACTTGGTATCGTGGGGCGATTTTATTATTCAAGGCGTGAATGGCGAAATATACCCATGCAAACCAGACATTTTTGAAAAGACATACGAACCCGCTTAAACCCCACCCCGGAGGTTACGGGGATGAACCATGAGTGCAGAAACGATTTGTATTGACTACACCAAGCTGCCGGATACCTATGTTGATTTGAGTTCCGGTAAACCAGTTACTATTACTATCGTCAATTTTTCTAAATAAACAAACAATCATGACAAAAGAACAATTAGCTGAACAGAAGTATCCTGTAACAACATTCCGAAATATGTGGGAGGAAGCGGTTGTAAAAAGGGAACGTGCCGCCTTCATCAAGGGGCTGGAAATAAACGAAGAATTTATGCGCTGGATTGATAACAAAAGCCCTCAACTTGAAACTTCATGGCAGGCTACTTTCAAATTATTCCTCACCGAAAAATACGGCAATGAGCAGGCACCGAAAAAACAGGCATGACGACATCCGATGGCAGATGCTGGCGGCGGAAACGCCGGTGTACTGCAAAACCCGCTTCATGATTTCACGCCTTAAAAAATACGACACATGGGCAATATGAGCAACAATAATTCAATCTGGTTTGCGGTGGATGAAAGTGGTGCGGAATGTTGGAGTGAAAACAAGCCGCATAGGATTAAGAACATTTGGAGTACAGGTAATAGCTATTACGGTATTTTATTCCCCGGCGCAATTAAGGCCATTACCGGATGCACCCTGACTTGGCAGGATGAACCGATGGAGTGGAAGCCTGGGGAGCAGGAAAAGCGAAAATCAAAAAATGAATGCAAAAACAAGGTTTATGGCAGTTGCCCATTACCGAATATTTATTGCAAATATCCAGACTGCGAAAATCAATAAACCATGAAACAGATTCCATTTACGTTAGACGCCTTCGGCCCGGACGGGTTGCTGAAGGATGGGTATGAGGTAAAATATGTAGAAATGGACTTGCACTTTGTACGGTTATACAAAGGTGAAACAGATTATATTTCTACTGTTTTATCAAATGGTGCAGCTTATGACTATATTGAACCTGAAAATCCTCTTTTAACCATGTACCGCCGCACCCGAACAGCGGATGAGGTGGCCAATGAAGTTTGGAATAGTCGAGCAGTTGGCAAAAAAGAAGGCTATACTCTTACCGAGTTGATTATTAGAGCCGTCCAAGCCGGAATGGATGAAATGACTAAGCCATGAGTGGGGGAGCATTCGATTTCAGGCAATACGAAATAGAGAACTTGGCAGATGAAATCCAATCCATTTTGGAACGGGACGATAATATCCCCGAAATTGCCAAAGATGCTATGCGAGAAGCGGTCAAGGCTCTTAGGATTGCTTTTGCCCATGTTCATAGTCTCGATTGGTATTTGTCTGGCGATATTGATTCCGAAGGTCTTGTTATTCGATTGCGGTCGTTGTTAAAAGGATTAGAAAAATGAGTACAGAAAAAAAGAAATGCGAATATGTTGCTTGTGGGGTTGAGTTTTCACCCCGTAAGCCAAAGCAGCGGTTTTGCTGCGATAAGCATCGGGTGTATGCAAACAGGGGAAGTGCAAAGAAAGATGCCCCAAAGCCGCTTATTGAGCCTAAAGCGACCATAACGGAAGAAAAGGCAGAAGATTCTGCCATTCCTAAGAATATGGCAGATTTGAGGCGGCTATGCCCTTATGAAGGGGGTATTGACAGGGCTATTTGGATCAGCGAACAAAAATCAAAATACGGCATTGCATGACACGCAAAACAAAAGAATTTATGAGTGCGCTCAAGGCGTATCTAGTGGACTACGAATTGACTGCCACCGATGAGCGCAAGATTGCAGAAATGTTTGAACGGTTTGGCGCAAATCTAACGCCCCAAATCCAGAAAGTTTATATTAACCGGGTTGAAAGAGTAGAAGTCCCGGTTTACGTGAATCCGGCAATTAAACTGCCAAAAGAGATTATTACACCCGATGACATACGGGCTTTCGTTGAAGCAACCGCCTCTATCCCCGATTTCGACACCAACCCAACTCGGAAAACGCCGTACAAAAAGGCTCGATATTTTTATTGTTTTTTGCTTGCCACGTTTTCGGGATTATCTTTAAAGGAAATTGCAAAAAGGCTTGTCGCAAAGACAGAAAGACCCAATGGGGGCAAGCACTTTGACCATACAAGCGTGGTACACGCAAAAAGAATGGGGGCAAAACTGCTAGAGGAAGACGCGCAGTACAAGTGCATCTATCACATCTTCAAGTCAAAATTTCAACTCAATTCCTCAATTACGGAAACGCCACAATCGGAAGTCGCATAGCATTATTCGGCATCATCATCAATGGCACCGTTATTATTAAGGCCCAATCCCGCGATTGGGTCTTTTGTTTTTGAAATTTGAAAATCAAACGCTTCAATCATCATCCCGCCATGCGAAAGTTCAAGAATTAACTGATCCCCTGGCCGGAAAACGAAGCCTACGATTTCGTAAGGAAGTTGTTCTGTGTCGGTCTTTAGGTAGTAAATATCCCCGTATTCGTATGGTACTTTAAATCTCATTTTTTAAATGAACATTTTTGGCGTTGGAAATCGTATGGGGCTATATAGAAGTGAACATCTTTGAGCGAGTTTATATCCTCTTTGAACCGAGCGCATTGATCCTTGATAGGGCATATCAACCCACCTTTGCATATGGCATTGCAGTACGCTATGGGTCGTGGCTTATTGCTCATTTGGGTATTCTTGAGGGTTGTCTTGGTGGTATTGGAAAAACATGGCGTTGCACATGATATGACCGATGTGCGGTTGGCCCGTTTCGGGGTCATTCAATTCTCCATCCATGAGTGCCGCTAAATGTCGCTGAAGGCATTCTAGGTTTTCTCGGTTGTCTTTAATTGGCTTTTTCCAGTTGTCGGCTGCGTACTTTTCCGCACCATACATCAAAACCCGTACCATCGGTTCCAATGACTTGTAATGGACAAGACCCCACCGCAGCTTCCCGGTATTAAACCGATGCGATGTTTTTGCGCTTTCCCGTTCTTCCTTAGTCATAGTATTCATAGATCATTACTTTTTTGCCGTGTAATTTGGCGTGGGCGATTTCTTGCTGAACGCCTTTTGATTCGCTTACCAACACATGACCTTGCTCGCCGATAACAACTACAACAACCGCATCACACCATTCCACCATTGGTAAGTCTTGGCGCATCCAGAACTTTTGGTCATACCTCAAGGATTCATCCAAATGGTCAGCAATCGAATGAGAGTGCGAAATCGGGCTAAATACCACATGGCCTTCGGACATATAGTGCGCTGCCACTTTATTCGCTACTTCAAAAGATTTGACTGCGTTCCAGGTGTACGGTATGGCGATGTATATTTTCATTTGGAACAAAAAATGGGGGCTTTAATGGTAGCCCCGTATTTTGAATCAATGATCGTAAAAGATTGGATCGGACGCTGATATTTGAATCCGTGGCTCAAGGCGTAGGCGTTGTAACCCACAAGGGAGCCGTTAAGCTGGCAGTCCGGTGTAGGGTTTGAGTAAACGTGCTTGTCGCCCATGAAATTGTAATAGGCGGGTCGGGTGTCATTCCAGCGGTGGATGGCTTTGTGCAGGGGGACGGTTATGCCGCCGATTCCACCCATAAATTTGACTTGCCATCCGTGAAAAAACCGAATTGGCTTGCCGTATATGTCCATGTAGGCGGTTTCTGCATCGTCAATGTGAAAACGTACTCTTGATTCATTTTTGAAGTGTTTGGCAAGCATATAGTTTAGGTAGTTCTCATTGTTGGTGGAGTAGTCGTTCCCGTACTGCATTTTGGGAGTTGTCCGGCCATGATTCCCCCGACTGCAAACTACGTCAATCATTTCAAAGTCTCCATGATCGAGCAAGTATTGTATCCCCGAAAGTTGCAAGTCGTGGGCAAAAAAAATGGCCTCTTGCGGGGTCATGGTATTAGTCTGCATATTTTCGGGGTGAATCCATCCCGTAATATCGTCGCCCCCTTTGTGGATGACAAGGCGTTTTATGGTAAGTGCGCCACGCTGCGTATTGGTCAGTTTGACGGTATTTTCAAACAAAATTTGCGCTCTTTCTGCGGCAATTTCAGGGCTGTATTCGTTTAGGTTGTTGACCGTGGCCGGAATAATTTTTTCATCAACGTGCCAATCTGACCATTGAGTAATGGCTACACCTTCATGTAGTTTGTCGTTTTTGGGTGGCGGTATGGTTAAAAGTCGCGGGTTGTGCTTTTCAAAATCAGTCAAAAAATGAATAGCCTTTTCTTGCTCAATGATTTTCTTAATAAGCCGTTTTTCCGAATCACGTTTTGTTTGCGCCTCTTGCTGAAACTTGGTGTTTTCGATTCGGGTTTCAATGGCAAATTTGTCTTCTTGCGACACCCATCCGTGTGATCTTGCAACTGTTCTAGCCCAATCGCTATTCCCCCCGGGGTTAAACTTTTCAGCTAGTTTCGGCCACGACATATTTTTGCCGTGTTTCTTTAAATGTTCAAGTAGTGCTTGGTTTTTGGGTAGCGGCATAATTAACTGATTGCGTCAAGAAATTTTTTGTAGTATGATGCGATTAGTGTAGCCTTGTCTGTGCCGTTTACAATTCGCCTTGCGTTCACGGGGTCATCCGATACGTCAGAAAAATAGTCTAGCAGTTTTTTGCCCGTAAATGTTCCGTCAATCATACCATTTACTAAAATCGTGGCAGACACTTCAGGTATCAATGCGTCTTCCGGCTTATTCACTAAATCACGGCCAAGACGATGCGACCAATAAACATAATTGCGAAGCCAGGTTAATTGCACATGGCCCCTACCGTAATAAATCTTCCCTGTTGCTTTGTCGGGTTGCCCGTATTTTCTTCCTGCGCCCTTGCCCCATTCTTCAATCGGTTGCATTGTTCTTGCAGTCTCATGAAATGCGGTTGCGAGGATATAGGCAATCCATCTTGAATCGGTCTGCCCCGATTGCCCCCAAGCGTGGATGATGTCTTGCATACCATCCACTTGACCTTGTATCAATTTCCCATTGAACAAAGAATGCCTGACCTTATTAAAAAAGATGTGCTGATTCATTGCTTATTGGATGCGTAAAGGTAATAAAAAACCCCGATTATAGACATAACCGGGGGAAAGTAAACCGATGAATAGAATTGTATCTGCGGCTCAAAGATAGTCATATTGAAAGATATTCCAAAAAAGATTTGTCGGCAAAAACCTTAGCCATTTTTTCAATTTCCTGATCTCGAAAAGCGTATATCGCATTGATTCTGTTTGACAAAGCAGTATCCGTTAGCCCCAACTGTTGAGCGAGCCAACGCTGCTTTCGGCCTTCCATGTGCGATTTTACCTTATCGCAAAGCCCGTGATTAATCTTTTTCAACGTGTTCATGAGACAAAAATAGGGAAAATTTGATAACAAAAAATTTTTTTTGGATTAGATTTTAATTAGGTTTGTGGTATGATTAAGCCGAAATACGGAATCTGCATAGACTGTAATGACGGTATTCAGAAACCGTTGATTGCAAAAAGATGCCAATCTCATTACTGGCAACACCGGGGTAAAATCAAGTCATCGAAGCCTACTGATGATACAATAGTCGAAAAATCAATCAAGAAAAAAACAAGCGCAAGCGAATTGGTTTTGTGGTATCAAAAAATCATGCGAGAAGAAGCACCTGTTTGTTGGGAGTGCGGTAAAAAGATCAACAAGAATAATCCGATTGAATGGCACGGCTCCATCGCACACATTCTCCCTAAGTCTATTTTCCCTAGCATAAAAACTCATCCATACAACTACCTAATTTTGGGTATGTATTGCTGCCACGGGCAGTATGATTCTAATTGGCAGAATGCTTCCAAAATGAAGTGTATGAATGTTGCAAAAATTCGTTTTGATGAATTTAAAGAATCAATTTCAAAAAGCGAATACAGGCGAATCCCAGAAATCTTTTTTTTATGAATACACAAATATCTGCTATCTGCCACTCACTACTACGTGGCGAAACCCTTGACATTTTCAAAGGAATGAAATGGTTCGGCGTAAGCAACTTGCCTAGAGAAATCGGTCGTTCTGTTGAAAGGAAATTTGGCGTTACCATAAATAAGCACATGGTAACGTTTAAGACCCGATATGGAACGCCTGGGTACTATTACGAATACAGGCTCATACGAAACAAAGAGAACAAGGCCGGGATAATGAAGATGGCTGAATATGTATCCAAGCATAGTTCAGAAATGGTTGTTCGCAAGAAAAACATCAAAGGATTTAAACAAGTAAAATTGTTTGCATGAGTAACAAAGATTGGGATGACTATTCCGAACTAGAGAAAGATGCTTACATGGATGGGTATAATGACGGGAAAAGGGTATGGGTAATCATTTGCCTTGTTTTTGTTTTTATTTTAGGCTCCACTATTATTAATCTTTTATTCTTCTAAGATGCCTAAAGACGCTTTTTATTTTTCCCATGACGCTAATGCTAGAAATGACCTTAAGTGTATTCGATTAAGGCGTGAAATGGGTATGGCTGGATATGGTATATACTGGTGTCTTTTGGAGATGCTTCGGGAAGAAAGCACACACGTATTACGCATTGATTATTTGCCTGATATTGCTGCAAATTTGGGTGTAAAAGATGAAGATATTGATCGTGTAATAAAGCGTTACGAACTGTTTGTTTATGACGATTCTGTTTTCTACTCAAAACGACTACTTGAATCAATGCAGAATTATAACTCATTGAAAAACAAGCTGTCCGAAGCTGGGCGTAAGGGTGGCTTAAGCAGGGCTAAAGCATGGGTTGAAGCCTCGCTTGAGCCGGGTGTAGGCATTAAAGAAAAGAAAAGAAAAGAAAAGAAAATAAAAGGGGGTATGGGGGAAAGGGGAGAAACAGCCAAAGGCGTTCGATTTGATGCAGACAAAAAAAACGTGTATTTTGCAGATCGCTCAAAACAACCGCTTGGCAAAAATCAACTTGAGATGGCAAAGGAAGGAAAGTTAAAACCGAATGAGATAACCAAAGGAATTGCATACTGACTATGTACTACGACAAACTAACCGATTTAGGAATTAAACTGACACGCAGAAGCGGACAAGAAAAAACGCTTTGCCCAAAGTGTTCATCCGGGAGAAAGAACAAATCCGAAAAGTGTCTTTCGGTAAACATAACAACCGGGGAATACAACTGCCACAACAACTGCGGGTTCAATGGCAATGTAAGAAGCTATGAGCGACCACATAGGAATCGCATTGACTACAAAAAGCCGGATCAGGCTTTGCTGAAAAAAATCCAACTTAAGGAATCTGTTGTTTCGTATTTTAAAAAGCGTGGAATCTCTCAAGCCACACTTGACAAGTTCATGATCTTTTCCAAAGAGGAATGGATGCCACAAACAGGGAAAGCGGAAAATTGCATTTGCTTTCCGTACTTACGCGATGCAGAATTAGTCAACGTTAAGTTTCGTGATGCACGGAAAAACTTTCGCATGGTCAAGGATGCTGAATTGATTTTCTATAATCTCAATTCGCTGCAAGGACGCAAAAAGGCGATCATTGTCGAAGGCGAAGTAGATGCTTTGTCGGTGTATGAATCTGGATTCTCGCAAAACAAAAACATCACACATACGCAGCCCGATGCTGAAGGCGAAACCAAAGAAATCGAAGACCCGCTAAATTCGTATGCGGTTTTGAGTGTGCCTAATGGTGCAAGCGGCGGGAATAACAAGTTGGACTACCTGGACAACTGTTCAGATTATTTTCTTGGATTGGATGAGATAATCATTGCGACAGATGGCGATGCTGCGGGTATGGCCTTGAGGGATGAGTTGATTCGGCGTTTAGGTGTTGAGCGTTGCCGATACGTGATCTATCCGAAGGAAACGGTTGTTGCGCTGGATAGTGGCGTTAAACGCGCGCCAAAGGACATGAATGAGGTGCTTTTGCACATGGGCAAAGACAAGGTAATTGATTTGGTTTTTTCTTCGTTGCAAGTCCCGGTGGATGGAATCTACTACGTGGATGATATTTTTGAAACCATGTTTGAGAATTTCAAAAGTGGTGTTCAAATTTCTCCATCATGCCACATGGAAACTCTTGATGAATTTTTCCGTTGGAAGAAAGGTACGGTCAATGGATGCACGGGATATGCCAACGCAGGGAAGACCACATTTATGCTTCAGGCAATGCTTGTGAAAAGTATGTATGCGGATTGGAAGTGGGCCATTTTCTCTCCCGAAAACTATCCGGCGAATGATTTCTACGATGACATTATCGAGATGTATGCCGGGAAAGCATTGCAGTTTATGACGCAAGAAGAATACGTTGATGCGGCAACATTCATCAACGATCACTTTTTCTACGTGTATCCAGATGACGATCATGATTTGCTTTCGATTCATGAAAAGTTCCGATACTTGATTTTGAAAAAGGGATGTGATGGTGTTTTGGTTGACCCGTGGAATCAGCTTGACCACAACATGAGTGGCTATCAGCGGGAGGATATTTACTTGTCAAAAGCACTAAAAGACGTAAAGCGGTTTGCGTTATTGAATCACGTTGTTTACAACATCATCATTCACCCCAAGTCTCCAACATACCGGGAAGATCGTTCTATCCCCCCTGCGGATATGTACGACCTTCATGGAGGCGCAATGTGGGGTAACAAGCTGGATGGATTGATTTCGTACCACAGGCCGGATTATCACATTGACAAGTCAAGTACGCGGTGCGAAATACACATCCAAAAGTGGAAGCGAAAGCGCGATGGCGGCAAGCCAGGTACAGTTGAAATGAACCTTGTTTGGTCAAAGCGTAGGTATGAGGATACGTTGTCAGGGGTTGTCCCATGCGATCCCGTCCGTGCGCAGAAATTCATTGATGGCGGCGGCGAAAGTTCACCAAAAGAGAACATTTCGTACACCCCAATAACGATGGAAGGGTTCTAAAAATAAATTTTTGTATAAATCAATTCTGTATTACTTTTACAAAACCTAATCAACAAAAAAATATGAAGTCTTATCCAAGCAAAACATGGAACGGTATGCTGATTCTTGAAGTGCTACCGAAAGAAGAAGAAGAAGTGAACGGGATTATCATCCCGGAAATGGCAAATGCTGAACTTTCCCGTGGCGTAGTGCGTGTAGCATCTGAAGACACCAAAGAGGTGTTTACCATTGGCGATTATGTTCTGTATCCAACCGGAACCGGGAATGGCCAACTGATTGGCGGCAGAGAACACGTATGGATTCACGCATCTAAAATATTTGCAACCCTTTGATCCCAACACAAAAAATTCTGTTCAAGTATCCGAGCCGTGGCCGCAAAAATGATTTTTTTGATGGCCTTGATAGCATTGTCAACAATATGCAGGATCGGGGCAACTACATGATCTCATGTACGCTTGATGAAGATGATCCCGTCATGCATGATCTTGAGGTAATGCATACGCTTGAGGAATACAAGCAAATATGTAATCTTGAAATCGCATGGCGCAAATCAGAAAGCAAAATTCATGCGGTCAACCGTGATGTACCCGAAAACGATTGGGACGTAATTATCGTCATGAGCGATGACATGAGAATCCGGTTTTACGGCTTTGATACAATCCTTCGGACATTTTTGAACCAAAGCGTTGCGGATGATGGCGTTGGGCTGATCCATGTTCCTGACCAAGATGCCAAACATTTACTAGCAACGATGTATATCGCCACACGGGGATTCTATAACCTTTTTGGCTACATCTACCATCCATCATACAAGTCCTTGTGGTGCGACAACGAAATCATGGACATTGCCCGAATGTTTGGATGGTACTACTACTGCGACTGCCCAGGTTTGATCGAACATCTCAATCCCGCCTACGCCCACAATAACAAGCCAAAAGATGCCATGTTCATTGAACAACAGTCGTATTGGAATGTGGATGAGGCGAATTACCATGAGCGCAAGAAAATGATTCAGTCGGCCTTGAGAGCAAAGGGGGCAGGGAAGATGATCGAGTTTAATGACGTAAAGCATATTGTTCTGTGAAGCTACTAAGTATTCTCATACCGACCATTTCCGAGCGCAAGGGCATTACCAATGACCTTTGCCGGGAGTTGTTGCGGCAGATGGGGTACGATTCAAATGTGGTGGGTAGGCAGATCAAATCCGTGGACAACGGACGGGAAGCATACTTGTTGGGATTTATCAACTACAAAGAGTTTGAAATCATCTTGTGCGGGGACAACAAGCAAATGACTATTGGCCGGAAACGAAACATCTTGTATGAAAACGCATCCGGCCTTTATTCGTGGCAAATTGACGATGACGATTGGGTGCATGAGAACTCCATCCCGCTTATCATGAAAGAAATCGAAAAAAGATACGATTGCGTTACCTTTCAGGAATATTGTTTGATGAACGGTACAGAATACAAAAGCAATCACAGTATCTTGTATGACGATTGGGCGGGAGATGGCAGCAAAGAACTAAGCGATGGATTTCATTTTCAAAGAACGCCTTTTTACAAAGACGTAATTCTGACGAAAATCGCAAAATCCGTTCAAGTGCCGAATATGAGGTTTGGGGAAGATCACGAATGGAGCAAACTACTTAAGCCCCATTTGAAAAATGAGGGGCATCTTGATACACAAATTTACAGATATATTCACGAATCAAATCCGGAAAATCATAATGAGCGATACGGAATTAATATTAGCTGAAGTTGAAAAGTGTAAAAATGATCGTAGGTATTATTTTAATACTTACATAAAGCCTCCATCGTTGCCGGATATTCCCGAAAGTGAATGGGATTCTAAACACCGACAATTTTATGGGCTTTACTGCTTATACTCTCGACAAAGCCCACGAAAACGTGCCGGAGATGCTATTGCCATTTTGATGCGTGATGGTTCTTATCTTAGCAAATTGCCCAAATACATGATTGATAGGATAAAATTTATTAGTAATGGATTTGACGCAAAATAAACCATGTATCATTAGCCGGGGCATCGGCGGTTGGTATGGCGTTGGAATTGACCGCCTTGAAAGGTCGTTGGTATTCCACGGCTTTGCTGGCGACTACATCCTCAAAAAAGAACTGCCGGACGGATGCCCCCCGCATTCAGAAAACCCATACGCTTTCAAAGTGTGGGCGTTTCAAGAGGCTTTTGACATGGGATACAAAGTAGTGGTTTGGCTCGATTGCAGCTTTTGGGCCACCATGAATCCCATGCCAATGATGGATTGGGTGGTGGACAACGGGCTTTACTTGTTCAAGTCCGGCTATTCATTGAGGCAGACTTGCCCCGATATTTTGGCGGCTGCGTATGGCGTAGAAAGAGAAGAACTGACTGAAGTGCCGGAATTTGCAACCGGATGCGTGGGCATCAACATTGACAATCCTATCGGGAAAGATTTCTTCTTCCGGTGGAAGGAAATGTGCAACAAAGGGCTATTTAAGGGAAACCGCCAACACGACTATCGGGATAGCCTTGATCCGCAATTCGTACACGCAAGACAAGATCAATCCGCAGCATCAATGGCACTCTATCTCATGGGCATCAAAAACATCAATGCGCCCGAATGGATTGCCTACAAGGGAACTGGATACAACGAAAAAGACCTAATGTGGTTTATTGAAGGATTATGACGCATGGTTCACTTTTTTCAGGTATCGGAGGCTTCGACCTTGCAGCGGAGTGGATGGGGTGGACAAATATGTTCCATTGCGAGATAGAGCCGTTCCCGCAGAAGATACTGAAGCACTACTGGCCGGATGCTGAATTATTCACAGACATAAAAACCGCAGACTTTTCAGCCTATGCAAACCGAATTGATGTTCTATCCGGTGGATTCCCATGCCAGCCATACAGCATGGCCGGGAAACGACTTGGAAAGGAAGATGACCGCCACCTCTGGCCAGAAATGCTTAGAGCGATACGGGAAATTAAGCCGAGGTGGGTTGTGGGCGAAAACGTTTCCGGCCTTATTAGTTGGAATGGGGGACTGGTTTTCGACGAGGTGCAGGCTGACTTGGAAACTGCGGGGTACGAGGTCATCCCGTTTATACTTCCAGCTTGCGGTGTCAACGCTCCGCACAGAAGGGATAGGGTCTGGTTTGTTAGCAACTCCCAACGCACGGGATTGGAAGGGGCAGTCTGGTCATCCGGGGCAGAAGGATTTAAACATGGATTTGAAAAGGATGATGCTGCCAACACCGACAGCGGCCAGCGACCTAAAAGGCGGGTGTACGAGAAAGGACGAGAAACGACAGAACGATACTTTGGCTCACGCAATACACGGATTAACGGATGGGAAACCTGGGAAAACTTCCCAACTCAACCCCCGGTTTGTGGGCGAGATGATGGGTTTTCCTCCCAACTGGACGGAATCACCTTTCCTAAATGGCGAAATGAATCCATCAAAGGATACGGAAACGCAGTAGTTCCGCAGGTTGTACTCCAAATATTTAAAGCAATAGAGCAATATGAAAGCAATAATCAGCAGCACTTTTGACGATCAGTATTTTTGGTTTGTTCCTATTGTAACATGGTGTTGGAATAAATTAGGAGTTAGTGTAGAGTGCATTATTCCTTCGGAAGACAATGCCCGTTATCTCGATAAATTTGATTTGCTCATTGACGTAGAGGCCGAAAAAGGATTACGCCTTGAAATTCATTCGTTTGATGCGCCGGATCACAAGAAGGCCACTTACGCACAATGCTCAAGGCTATATGCTTGTGCGCTGCCAACCATTCGCCCATCGGACTATTTAATTATTTCGGACGTTGATATGGCCGTTTTCAGGAACTTGTTTGAAGGCTATCCAATCGCCAACGATGGAGATGTAGATGTATGGGGAGCCGACCTTGTGCCTACCGGACAATTCCCGATGTGCTATATCGGGGGTGCAGCCGAAACCTTGTCAAGTGTATTTAACCCTAAAAACCTGTCAATGCAAGAATGTCTTGACAATCTTTTGGGCGTTATTGATTGCGACAATATGCGGGGCAACTATTGGGCAAAGGATCAGGAAACCGCCTACAACGAATTGACGGGTCGCATGAAATCGGGTCATTTGTTTTTACGAAACAGAGCAAGGCCGGGAACGCAATTCGCTCAAAACAGGATTGACCGTGATGATTCATTTTGGACAGACAGGCTCAATGACGTAGTGGTAGATGCCCACTTGTGGAGGCCAGGGTACGAAGATCAAAACCTGAATAACCTTTTGGCATTGCTAGGATTTATGTACCCCAATGACGATCACTCTTGGATTATCGAATACTCTAACAAATACAAAAGCCTTATTTAATGCAAGACCAATCGAATCTTGTCCAATGGCAGAAAGTTGATCCCGATACAAGTTTGGTATTTCCGTGGTTTACCCATGATATGCTTGACGTAATAAGCAAGTGGGATTTGTCCGACAAAACCGTTCTTGAATACGGCGGTGGTCGGTCAACTGCATGGTGGCGCAAAAAAGCAAAATGGGTAACAACCGTGGAAGCCAATCTTGAGTGGGCGCATAGCATCGTTAAAGACTGCCATGAAAACGGTCTGCATAACGGAAAGATTTACTACGTAGGAATCAATGAGGGCGATTCCGTTCATGCAAAAAAATACACAGAAGCCGGAAAGCAATTAGGGCCATATGACATTGTGATTGTTGACGGTATTTTGCGTTATGAGTGCTTGCAGTACGCCTTGACGCTGCCACGGCCATTGACGCTGATTGCCGATAATTGGGATCAAGACTTTGTATGGATCAGCCCTCCCGCAATGGAACTTATGAAACCATACGACATTAATGTTTTTGAGCAAAACGACCACACCGATAACGAAGGCAAAAAATGGAAAACGGTTTATTGGGAACTCAAATAGAAGTCAACGTCATCTATGATTGCCGCCATAGCGAACGGTTCGATCAGTTTAGCTATGAGTTAAAAAGGCAAGGCATAGAAAAGTATGAGGTATGGCCAGCAATGGTTTTGCCTCATTCTGTTGTCGAAAGTATTAGCGAAAGCCATAAGATGATTGTGGCCGATGCAAAAGCACGACACTTGCCTATGACTTGCATCATGGAGGACGATGTAATGATCCCGCACGAAAACGGTTGGGAGTATTTCTTGTCATGTATGCCAACGGTATTTGATCTTTATTCTGCCGGGAATTATAGTTTGACAATGCGGAAGGCCAGGGCCGGGGCAATCCTTGTTCCCGAAATGATTGGCTTCCATTGCTACATTGTTCATTCAAGGTACTACGATACGTTTTTGGCAACGTCATCCGCAGACCACATTGACGCAGCCCAAAAAAGCAATTTGATGTATAGCTGCTTCCCGTTAGTTGCGCTTCAGCGGCCAGGTTTTTCGGCGAACTCAATGAAAGTCGTTAATTACAATGCCGGATTTAATTTGAAGCCGGAATGGGTGTACGGTCATATTATACCATAATGGAACCATTTGTAACATTTAGAGATACAGATAGCGAAGGAAGGCTGCAATACTATGTTTTGCAGCGAAAGTACCCTAATTTTGTCGGTGTCATCATGGAGCATCCACAAGAAGATTCGCTGGCTTGCGTTCCTGTTTCGGGGCATCATTTGTACGTAGTGTTTGCCGGAACAATTCAAGGGATGTACATACCTTTAAACAAAGGGATGGTTGCCGAAATCACAGATGTTTTTATTGAGATGGCTCAATGGTATTCATCGCATCGCATTATGGAAAATCCAGAAAGGTATAAAAAGTTCAAAATATAGTTATGCAGTCACCATTTAATAACGTCATTGTAACAATTTCAACGAAATACATAAAGCACTTCAGTAATGTCCTCAAAGAATCGCAGCTTGCGCACAACACGGAATTTAACGCCGCCGATCTTGTGCAGATCGTTGGAACTGTTGTATCAGTCCCGAAAAAGATTTTATCAACTCCCGACTACAAGGGATTTACCCAAGAACACATTAAGCCGGGAGACACAATCGTCTTCAGATATGATGTTGTTTTTGCTTTCAATAAGCCGATCGAAGGCAAGCCGCCAACATTCAAAAATTGCTTTTGGTGGAAGGGGCAAGAGTATTGGGCGGTTGACATCCAAAAAGTTTTTGCGGTAATACGGGACGGGAAGATTATTATGCAAAACGGCTACTTTATGGTTGAGAATATTGAGCAGCCAAGCAAGTTATTTATCCCCGGCGAAATGAAAAAACTCCTTAGCATCGGCAAGGCAACCGTAACACAGGTTGATTATGCCCGTGTGGGTATGCCCGTAGTTGGTGTTGGCCGATTGGATACCGCATATCTAAACCCCTCAAAAATCCAGCACTACAAAATAAATAATCACAAGTTCGGGATTGTTGAGCAAAGGCATATTTTAGGCTCCGACCCCGTTCTATACGAATAATTTCTTTTGCGAAAAAGAAAAATCGTAATTTTGGGAAAATACTGACCCCGAAATGACTTTAGAGGAAGCCTACAATTTTCTGAACTTCTTCATAAACAAATACACCGGAGCGTGGTACTCCCCATCAGAACTTGACGAAGTTGTGGATCGGGGCCAAATGGCTTATTACTACGATATTTACGGGAAGTACGGTACGTCTATCCGAACGAAAGAAGTCCTTTCCCCATTCAAAGACACTTACGATTTTACCGTTGGGGATACCCCCGCAGGGGTTATTACGGTTCCCGCCGCAAGGAATTATCTCGATGTGCTTGATGTGTACATTACCTACACTTTAAGCGGCAGACCAATGACATATATGGATGTGCAATTTATCAACGAAGATGAGCGCACTATCCGATTGCGGTCGCAGCTTGATCCTGTTACGGAAACATCCCCTATTGTTGAGCATAAAGGCGGCGGCGGCGTTTTCCAGATGTGGCCCAAAGTCCCATACACGGGGACGGTCACATTCTTGAGGCGGCCCCTTAAACCAAATTTTGTTTACACTACGATTAGTGGTCGGGTAATTGTTTTTGATTCCGTCAATTCTCAAAATCTTGAATGGCGGGAACAAGACATCAATGCCGTATTGCTGAAAACGCTTTCTATTTTGGGCATTAATTTGTCTCAAGAAGATGTGTTGCAGTTTGCGGAAGTCAAAAATCAAGGGAACTTTATGGGGCAAAATAGACTGTAATGGCAGGGATTACCAAGTATAAATTAGCGGAACAGGTACTCAAACTTGTTGTTGGCGGCTTCGCCCCGGTCGGCATTGATTTGACCATGACCGAAATCTACGAAGGCATTAATCAAGTAGTAAATGCCATGATTAAGGCCGACCATGTTTCATTCAATGAACAGATTGGCGAGTTAATCCCCAATGGCTCAATTTTGGCGCAATACAGGCTTGAAGTTTCCCAATATGGAAACAATCGTAGCCGCGTCACTCTCCCTGCCAAGCCTGTGAAATTACGCCGGAACATGGGCGTATTCCAGGTGACAGCCGTTGACCCCAACGGCGATCCGAATCCAGACCATGTGTTTATCCCATTACAAATGGGCGAAGGCGCGTTGCTTAAATCGCAGCGTCCTATCTTGAGCGAATTAGGGGGGCAAACGGGCTATGAAAACAAGGGTATTTATTTGGAGTTTACCAAGAACTTGAAGTCGGGTGAATCCGGCTCCGTTTACGTGGATGTCTATCTTGTGCTAATGGACGTTTCGGCCTATCAAGAATGGGAAGAATTGCCTATCCTGCCGGAAATGGAGGATGAAATAATTCAGCGACTTGTTGCAAGGTTCAAGCCGAGAATAGCCGACAAACTTGTTGATCCGCTTGATAAGGAGCAGATTGAAACGCCTATTCGCCAACAACAACAAAACTAAGTAGATGCAGTACGCTAATCTCGATATGATTGTTAAGAACAAGTTGCTTCAGGACGGGAAGCCTATGCATTGGTATGTTGAGTACCTTGTTCATGCGTGTGCGTGTGTACGTGAACTTGCTTTCGATTCGTTGAGCATAGTAAGCACGGTTCGCCTTGCGGTTAATTCGTACAAGGCGGCAGACCTACCGGCAGACTATGTTGATTTTGTAAGTGTCGGTATCGCCGCAGGTCAATTTGTTCGCCAAATCCCGCAGATGGATTCAATCAATGACTTACGCGCCACGGATAGCAGCGGTAACTTCGCCACTTATGCATCCATTGGGGAATCCTTGCCGCAAGGGACTACGTTTTATGGGTTTTCTCCCGGATGGAACTGGATGTGGAATATCAATGAATTTGGCGAGGCGCAAGGTCGTTATTTTGGCGGCGGCGGCGGCGATCAAACCAATGGGTTTAAGATTGTCCCACAACGTAGGCAAATCCAATTTTCAGAGACATTTCAAGTGGAAGATGCGGTCATGGTGTATATAAGCGATGGTCAATCTGCCGACAACTTCACGCAGGTTGATTCACGGGCTTTTAATGCCATCGCTGCATATATTGATTGGAAGGTTTCGCCCAATAAACTCAACCATAATTCCCCCGAAGGCAGGTTGTATAGCAACAAGAAAAGGCTCATGAGGGCGGCTATTGATTCGCTGACCATCCCCGACATAAAGAACATTATTTGGGAATCCTATAAAGCTACCCTGAAGAACTAATGATTCAAGTCGAAAAGAAATATTTTGGTAATCCGGCTAATGGTAAGGGGAACTTTGATTCCGCTGAAGTTGTCGTTGGGGAGAATGAATGGATTAATATGCAGAACTGCCGGACGCTTACAACTGACGGTGGCAAGACAGAAATTGTCGAATCAGTTGGCAGTAACGCAGTTGTCTATAACCCATATATTGAGCCAATCCCAATGGCCCCGGTTGAAACGTTTTATTCCATAGGGGCAATAGAGGATGAGGCTAATTCTCGAATCGTGTATTTCTTGTGGGGGTCTTTAGGCAATCATGGTATTTACTGCTATGTGAAATCAAGCAATACTATCTACAAGGTTTTGCTCGAATCGCAGACAACCGAAGGGCTTGGCTTTGATAAAAACAATTTGATTCATGGCGTAGTTGTTAATGGCATAGCTTATTGGGTTGATAACAACAATCAAAACCGTAAGATAAACATTAGCGCGGGTATCAATTTGAACCACCCTGGGACGTATCCGGGGGTTGATGCTTATGTTACGGGTGTTGATGAAAATGTAATCACTATCATACGAAAGCCGCCAAATTATGCGCCTTCCATTATCAAGGGTTACAGACCTAGCGTAAGTTTAGTGAACAATTTTGTCGCTTTGTTTTCGGGGAAGTTCGCGTTTTTTTACACGTTTCGTGATTCCGAGACATCTACCCTTTCCCCTTATTCGCAGCTAGTCCCGTATAACACAAAAAGCGAAACATACGACACGGTTTATGTTTCTATGTCTTTGGCCGAATCAATACCGCAGGACGTACAAACAGTAAGACTTGCTGTTCAATTCGGGCTTGACCCCAATTTTTTTGTTGTTAAAGTTTGGGATAAGGACAACGCGGCTGACGCAACCGAAATCGAAGATCACAATGATGGCACAAGTGCGCTTACGTACTTGTTTTACAACGACCAAACAGGTACACCATTAAGCGATGAGTTTTCGGTCAAACCTTTTGATAGTGTACCGAGAAAATCAAAGACGATTGAATTGGTTGATAACCGCCTTCATTTAGGGAATAATCTCGAAGGATACACTTCGCCGCTTACCACATCACTTACGGCAACGCTTATAGATCAATCTGCGGGTTCTACCGTTCAAGGGAGCGTTTGGGAGTTAAGTTGGGATAGCGGCGGGGCTATCAGATATGTGATTTACATCCCTTCCCCCGCTGCCGGATATTATCGTGTCACTGCCGATGATACGGTCGCCCCGTCAGACCCTACCGTTTATTCCGATATGACGTTTATTTCCAACAGTCAGATTGCGGTATTCCAGTATTATATGGGTTCCATGTGGATGACCAGGATTGATTATTTTACGTTCCAGAATTACATTGATGTTACCGGAACCCCCAACGCATTAGTAGATCAGGTTTGCTATAAGTCAGGCTCCCCGTATAGAATTGGTACGGTTTTCTACGACAGATGGATGCGCCAATGTGGGGTCGTTGAAAATGGTGTTGTGTATGAAACCGCAGATAGGTCATACGATACTGTTGCATTTACAATAGGTCTTGAGTGGTCGCTATCTAATACCAATAGGCTTGCGGAAATTCCCGGTTGGGCGCATTATTATTCGGTTGTTAGAACAAAGAATTTGCGCACAAGTTTTTTCCTTCAGTCAAGAAGCAAAAATACTTCAGCCACGAAGTCCATGACCTACGTGGACAGGGATGCTGATAACGCATACACATTTGCGACATCCACTTATAGCGCAAACTTGGCGGGGGTTGGTGTTGATATTACCAATCTACAAAACTTTGGCATGGGTTATGTCTTTGCTGAAGGGGACTTAATCAAGATTTATATTGACGGTGATCCAACGGTATATACTTTGAGTATTATTGACCAATCCGGCAGATGGTTGGTTTGTGAATTACAGGACTTAGGTTCTTTGACAGGTACAACGGATGCTCTTTTTGAAATCTACACCCCGTTCAAGGGTTCGTTGCTTCAGCCATATTACGAAGTTGGCGACATTTACCCTGTTGACAATCCCGGTACAGTTAATCGCGCCTACACCGTATTGACTGACACTATCCGTGGGGATGTTACCTTGCTTGACCGGGAACTTACGCCCAATAATTACATCGCTGAATGTATGTCCCCGAATGATACCTACTATCAGAATTGGTTTACTGATGCGGGGCGTATTCAGATTGTTGACAAAGTAGGGGAGCAGCAAAAACAGAATAACGTTTCTTGGTCAAATACCTATATACAAGGTACGCGAACTAATGGGCTTTCATCTTTTGAGGCGTTAAATGAAAAGAATTTGCCGGAAGAATGCGGCCAAATTCAGCGTCTTAAATTGACTTCAAAGGTTCAAAATGAGCAAGGCGGTGTTATGCTTGCAATTTGTGAGCGCGAAACCGCATCGTTGTACATGGGCGAAGTCCAGCAGTACGGCTCCAATAGTTCATCGGTGCTTACCGCTTCTTTGGAAGTGATTGGAACGGTCAACGTTTTGAAAGGTTCTTTTGGAACGGTAAACCCCGAAAGTGTTGTTGAATTTAGGGGGAGCGTATTTTGGTATGATGCCTACAATGGGCGTTATATTCAGTATTCATCAAGCGGATTGTTCCCGATTTCGCAGTTTAAGTGTACCCGCTACTGGAAATTATTCAGCGATTCCTATTTGTCGCTATCGCAAGCGGAAATCGAAAACTTAGGGTCTAGGCCGTTTGTCTTTAGTGCCGTTGACCCACACCATGCGGAAGTCCTGGTTTCCGTCCCACGGACGCTTGTAGCCCCGCCAAAGGGCTATCTGCCGGACTACCCGCTAGAGCCTTACCCGTTCGATATTTGGGACGGGCAGGGCAAAACAATGGTCTATAAGCTGCAATCGGAGCCGAACCATTGGCAAGGTTCTTATGATTGGAATGCGGAAGGTTTCGTAACTTTACAAAACACATTGTTTTCGTTTTATCTCGGAAACATCTATGTTCACAACCAAACCGATAGTAGCAATATGTTCTACGGGCAGCAGACAAAGGCCCGAATCATGTTTTTAAGCAATTCCCTTCCGACCGTCCCAAAGACATACCGGAACATTGCGGTTGAGGCAAACATGAAGCCATCTTTGACATATTTCCGTTCAGAACCGACGTTGGTCGGAGAAGTTCATGGGGATTTGGAGCAGCAAGCAAGCGATTTGATGGATTTCGATTACAAGGTTCTTGAAGGACAGCTATATGCCACATTGTACCGGAACAAATTAGTCCCAACACAATCGGGCATGACAACTGACGGGCTTTTGACGGGTAAAAATATTCGGGCGTTGACGCTGAAAGTAATGTTGGAGTTTTCGCCTGTTAATAATTTTTTGCAGCTTAAATTTGTTCAATTAGGCTTTAACACAAGCCACGGACATAAAACGTAAAATATGCTTGGATTAATCGGGGCCGGATTGGGTGCGGCTGGCGCAATCGGCGGGATGTTCAGCCGGGGCAAGGCCAACCGGGAACTTAAAAAGTTGGAGAAACAAAACGTCTCCTATACCGCCAATCCGCTTGCCGCAGAACGGTTAGAGTTGGCAAAGTCCATGCTTAATGCACGGATGCCAGGTGCGTCTTATTTGGAGCAAAACATTTTCTCTAATCAGGCGAATCAAATGGCGAATGTGAATCAAAATGCCACCGATAGTTCGCAAGCATTGGCGTTGGCGGCCTCAAGTCAAGGGCAGACAAATGAAGCATTGGCGAGGCTAGGAATGACAGAGACGCAGGATTACCAACGCAGGTACGGCAATTTGGTTGATGCGCAAAATACGCAGATCAATGAAAGCGACAAGGTGTTTCAGGACAAGGTTCGCCAATTCCAAGATAAGGTTCAGTTCGCGGGAGCAAGAGCAGCCAATAATGCCGCGAATTGGCAGACTGTATCGAATTTGGGGCAGTCGGTCATGGGTCTTGGGCTTTCCGGGATGGGTTGGAGCGATTTAATTGGGCGTTCGGGCGGCGGCAGAAATGCGGGGCAATCGTCATTGGCCGGAGTTGGTGGCGTTCCGTTTACATCAGCGTCTATGTCGCCAATGGTTGGAGGCGCGCCGGGGTTTAACCCGCAGTTTAGCGCACCAACAATGAATGCTTTATCTCAATACTTTAAACGTCCTATATAATGGCGGTAGATGTTCGTGATTTTGTATCGAGGCCGGATTCCTTTGAGGGGCTTTATCGGGATGCCGATATTGTCCAGCGTAATCGTCAAATGAATCAAGAAACTGCTTTTAGAAAAGATCAGCAGAAAGCATCTAACACCCAAAGGATCATGAATTACCTTGATCCTAAAGATTATTTGACGGGGACAGATTATGACCCGAAAGTTGTTGAAGATATTAACGGTGCGCTTCAAGAGGCTATATCATTGACCGAAAATGGGGCAGACATATCTACCGTTATGATGGCGATTACGCCCAAAGTCGCAAAAATCAGCGAGTATTCGCAAAAGGCGAAAATGATTAATGCTAATCTCAAAAAAGGCGCAGAAGTATTAAAGTCATACAAAGGGTATAACGTACCCGCAATCGAACAAGAAGCCCGTAAAACTGCTTTCTACAATCAAGACGGTACATTGCGGGATTTGAGTGAAGTTGATCCCAATGCAGATTGGATTACCGAAACCGTAAAGACAAAACCGTGGGCGGTAACGACCGGAGCAGGTCTTGATGACTTTGCCGAAAACCTCCCGTTGGAAGAATTTCAGTCCGAGGTAATGACCTCAAATCGCGGCATTAACCGGAAGGTTCGCGTTGGCGGTAAAAAGGCATTCTACGAAGATTATGCCCGTAATGAAAAGGGCGAAATAATGCTCGATGCAAATGGCAACCCTGTCGGACTTGACATCTTGGGGAGCGACCCAATCCGCACAGAAGACGGGAAGGGGTTTGTCACAGACGAAAGCGGTAAACCCGCACGTTCAATGGATAGGGCCGCTTTTTTGGCTATTATGCAGCAACGACCCGATGTGGCCGACTATGTACGCGGCCAGGTTCAGAAGTTTTACGAAGATGCGGGTCAGACCGCGCCAAATCAAAATCAAGAGGCTTGGGAAAACACGGCTCGGATGATTTTGGCAAAAGAACTTCGCACTCGTAAAAAAAGCACGTTTAGGACATTGGATGAAGAAAGAAAGATTGCCAAACTGCAAGCAGCAGAGGCCGGATTGCAGTCGGGTCGTGGCGGCGGTAGCGGTGGGGGGGCGAATACAGTATCTCGATTACCACATCCGTTTGATGATTTTAAATTCACGGCTGAAAAAGGTAAATACAAAATTGAAAATGGGATTGCGATGGATAAGGATGGCAATAAAGTAACTGCTACATTTACCATTCAGCCGGATCAAGTTCCTGCTTCTGTAATAGCTGCTATTAATAAATCTGGGGCTGGCGACAAAATGGAGTTGAATGTCCCATTTAAGGTCATTGCACAAGATGGCGAGATTATCAGCGTTTTCCCTCAAGGCGATGGTGGTAAGGATATTTCAAGAAGGCTTGCTAATATCGGGTATGGGAATCTTGATACATCTCCAAAAGAGTACAGGTCAACCGCACCTATGGGGAAATCAAAGCCACAAGGTCAGACAAAGCAGCAGCCAAAATCAAACAAGCAACAAACGGTCGGTGAATCCGGCGTTAAATGGAAATAATGGACGAACTTCAGAAATATTACGAATATCTGAAAGGCAAAGGGGCAGACGTACCTCCCACCCTTGAATCGTTTAGGAATACATTGTCGGACGAAACAAGCGGCAAGCAATACCATCAATATTTGAAGTCCAAAGGGTTTGATGCCCCCGATACGTATGAATCGTTTGCATCTACATTTGGTCTTAAAAAAAAAGCCGTTTCCGAGCCTTTATCAACTGGCTCAAAGACTGCCCCATCTGGTCAAACGGGTGGCGGTGATTATTTTTCGCCTGAATCACGTTTAGGTGGTAAAGGTATTGGCGGCGAAGCCCCTGTTAAACCACAACAGCCACGGCCATTAACATTTAAAGAACAAAGCGAAAAGGTTCGCAAAGAGCAAGGTCGCACGGCTCAATTATTGTTTGATGCCGGGGGTATGTTAGGCGCAATTAAGGCTCAAACAATTCAAAGCACGGCCAATATTGGTGCGGATTTTCTTGATTTTATTGGTATGGTTTCCAATAAAATTGATGATAAATTAGGTATTCAGTCGGCTCCCGGAACGGAACAAAAAGATTACGGAACGACACAAGCCGCACAAAAAATCAGAAGCACAGTCCGTGAATTATTTCCACTTGATCCCGATTTACAAGATAAGGCAGTAGTGCAATTAGCCGGGGCGGTTCCCGCAATGGTAACTGCCATCGGTACAGGTGGAGTTGCCGGAGGTGCGTTAGTTTTTGGAACAACAAGCGGTGGTGCGGGGTTTCGTGAGGCATACGACCGAATGAATGATTTCAAGAATCTTTCGGTTGAAGAAAACATACAAAAATATGCGCAAAAACCGGAAGATGTAGAATTAATTCGTAAGCACGTTGAAGAAGTTAAAAAGTCCCCCGAATCAGCCGAAGACTTATCCTTCAGCACGGGCATATTGAATGCCGGAATCGGTTTAACCGATCTTATTCCGGTAGGAAAATATTTTAAGCAACTCGATAAGTTTACGGGCGGTGCGGTAAAGAAAAGTGTCTTTGGCAAGGCGGGGTCAAAAATTGCCCAACTGCTTGAAGGTCGTGCCGGACAAATTACTCGCCAAACTGTTGAAGAAGCAACCCAAGAAATATTCCAAACGGGTCTTGAGAACTTGACCGCACAGGCAACATATGACAGGACACGTAAGGTCATTGACGGGATGGAAGATGCCGGAACCGTTGGCGGCATGATGGGCTTTCTCATGGAAGCAGCATTGGGACACCACCGATCCAGGCGGGGGACATTCAACGACCCAAAAGAGGAAGCAATCAATGAAGCGGCGATTCAATCCCTTGAAGAACAGAAAGCCAAAATAGATGAGAATCCTGAAGCGGTTAAACCTGAAAGCAAAGAAAAAGCCGAACTTCTTTCCGTACTCGATAGCGATGTTTCTGACGAAACAAGAAAAGTGGCTGCGGAGAAGTTGGAAGCGATGGAAACAACAGTTCCAGACAACGAACCCCTTCGCCAAAAAATAAAAGAACAGTACAACGCAAAGGTCGAACAAATTGATGCGGATGCCGCCAAAGCACCGGAAAGTCTCAAGCCAGATTTGGAAGAAAGGAAAAAACAGTTATTGGCCGAACTCGATGAAGTTCTCAATCAAATAGGCAAGCCAAAGACAGAAGCGGAAAGGTTGCTTGAGGCCGAATCATTCCCGCCTTCCGACAAGATCATGGCGCAATCCGATCCTAATGCTTACCTACAATACGTAGCCCAACAAGCACAAGGATTTGGACAAGATTGGTCGCCCGTAGAAGGTGGTGGCCGGGAGCAGCAAATGGTCGAATACGGGTACTCTCCCAAACTCATCCAAGAGGCAAAGCGGATGTTCCCGGCTAAGAAATTAGGGCAGAAGCCAACTGTTGCAAAAACAGAAACAGTTGCGCCCACACAAACCGAAAAAGCATCAACAGAATCGGATACCCAATCGGGTACGAAACCTACCCAACAAGCACAACCCGTACCCGAACAGGTACAAAAAGCTGAAGTAAGCAGCCGTCAGAAAGTGAATGATTTGGTTGATAAGGTCAATTCGTTTAATAAACTACCTAAGAACGATCCGACACGCAGCCAGCAGATAAATCAACTCAAACTTGAGGCAAATGAGTTAGGATATAAGTTTGATGAACGCAGCGGAAAGGTTGTAAACAAAGACGGTAATGTGGTGCAAAAGCGAAGCCTTGATGCCCCGGCTAAAGCCGCTAAAGACTTTGATGAAGCATCCTATTCGCCTGAAACAAAATCATACGTAGAGGCAATTAAGGTAAATGAAGATGCTTTGACTGGATTAGGTGTTGTCGGGCCGGATGGCCGTGCATTGAGCAAAACACAACTCAAGGCAGCGGTCAAAGCAATGCGTGATGGGAAACCTACCATTGCAAGTAAAGCAGTATATGATTTTATCGAAAACTCAAACGGTACATTCGATCTTGAAGATAAGATTACGGGCAAGCGTATGCAAGTCCCTGCATCTGAATACTTCAATGTATTTTCCGATCCGGTTGTCCCGATGACGGATGCCGAAATCGAGCAACTTGAATGGGAGCCGGATGAGGATTATTTTAACTTTCAAAGCGAACTTTATGAACAAGAAAGAATTTCTGAACAAACTGAACAGTCTACCGAAGGATCAACAACAGAAAGTCAGGACAAGACTAGCACAGGAAGAACGGATACAAAAGCTGATTCGGGAGCAAAAGAAAAAGTAGGTACAAAGGAATCCGTACCTTTGCTAAAGCGCATTGACGAAGCCGTGGAAGCCAAAGGAGCCGAAGGACGGGAAGCCAGGGAAGCCGTTAAAGAGGAATTTGGAAAGGATCAGTACGAAAAGGCATTGAAGGTTACTAAGAATTTCGATTCTATCATAAAACAACTTGAACAACAAGGTAAAATCAAAAAGATATGCCCGTAAAATCATTGCTATCGAAGCCGGATAGGGAGAAATTAATGGAGGCCATCGGCCTTGAACTTCATGCGGCCAACAAGTACAAATACTTTGCGACTTGCCTTCAGTACAAAGGATATTTCGGTTGCCAAAAATACTTCAACGCTGAAGCGGAAGAAGAACTCAAGCACCACCTTATTCTGACGGATTTCATGAATGACCGTGGCGATGAGGCCGATATGCCTAAAGTGGAGGCCGTAGATGAAGACCACGATGAATTGCTTTCGGCATTCATGAGTGCATACGACTTTGAGGTAGAGTTGGAAGAATTTTACCAAGACTTCTACAAAAGCACAAAGGACGTAACCATCCAACAGTTCCTTTTACAGTTCTTGGAAATTCAGAAAAAGTCCATCGGTGAGTACGGCGATTTGATCGCTAGGTTGGAATTGTGCGGCGACAATCAGGCAGCACTTCTTATGTTTGACCACGAAATCGGGGAATAATGTCTTTAAAGCCTTGTAAGTTTTATATCGGGGATAGCAAGAAAGCGTTGACGTATGACGAAATGCGCCAACACTTGATTGACAATTATGCGGATTTAGTGCAAGGGCAAGGGATTGCCGCCGTAGTAGAAAAAAAGAAATCGGCTGCCCCCAAAGAGACAAAAATTGAGCAAAAGCCTGAATCAAAAGAAACACTCAAGGGGCTAAAAAAGCCGGATGTTTCGATTGCTTCTGTAAGTAATTCCGAAATTGTAAATTCGGCTGACCCGATTGGGAATAAGAAAAAATTGGAAGACATTACTAGGCGACAAAAGGAATTGGACAGACTAATTAATTGCTTATGGGCATAGGCCAAGATAAGGAGTTTGAGTTGCTTTTGGCAGACAAAAGGCATGGCGAATTGCTATCGGCAATCCGGCAAATATCGTCTTCATTCAAAATTGAGTACCCGAAATCAAATGAGAATGTTGCGGCTCTTAATGTTTTGGTGGATAAGATTGAAACGCTCATAAAATCAATGGCTTCTGCCAAATCAAAGCCCGATTCGGTTCAGGCTTCGTTCGATGACCGTAATATAGTTGATTCCGTCGGCCTGTTGGGGAAGGAAATAATGTTGGGATTGTCTGAAATAAAGGCTATTTTGGCCGAAAGCCGGAAGCCCGATGTGTGGGAATTTGAAGTAAAAAGGAATAAATACTCTAATTTTGTAGAATCCATAACCGCAATCAAAAAATAAAGTTTTATGCCTAAAAGCACAAACACCTGTAACAATATCCTTGCGTTGATTTACAATGCAACGGCTTGGGCGAACGTGGCCGATAATGCTGCATCTTCCCCCATTACTACAACCCCGATGGCTTTGGCAACGGCCAGCTACGGGCCAGGTTCAAATTTGAGCAGCAACGAAACCGTGTACACCAACTATGTCCGGCAGACCCCTGCTAGAACTACTGGCGGCTGGACTGCCCCTTCGGGCGGCGCAACGTCCAATGCGGCTGCGGTTGAATATCCTCAATGCGGCGCAACAGGGGCTACCATTACAAGTGCCGCCGTAGGCAAGGGGGCTGGAGCCGCCGATATTTTCCATTACGGGGACTTGAATAGCCCGATTGCGGTAAGTAACCAAATCCAGCCCCGTTTCCCTATTGGGGCGATCACGATAACTGAATCGTAATGCTAGAAAATTTCCCGCCATTGTATGAATGTAGTGTTTGTGGGAAGCCTGTTAAAGTCATCCCGCAAGCGGAAGGGGTAGAGCCGATAAAAAAATGGAAGTGTCAGCATACCGATGCGCCTATTTGGGCGAATAGAAAAGTTACATTGAGGGGCAAGGGTGCGCTAGAGGCGATGAATCCATTACGAAGGGGCAGTATTAAACTTACCCTTACGGTACGTCAATTTTTATCTTATTTAACCGGAAGATCAATATAATGTTCAAGACCGTAAAAGCGTGGGCAGCAAGTGAAGAAAATGGCCGTAGTTGGCTATCTTTTTTTAGGAAAGTTCCAGCCGCGACAGGTACGGTTACGGGGCAATGGTTCGATTACTCTACCGCATCTGGCGTTCCGGTTCCGAATTATTACGCATCTTCCCCGTTAGAAGCCGCAACGCTTGATGCCGCAAATGGTATTTATATTCCTGAACAACTCGGCAAGCGTTACTTAAAAAGTACCATTGTCATGTCGGCAGCTTCGGGAGTAACAACTACTACCAATCAGAATCAGCCTTTGATGCTATTGGATTATCTTTTGTATTACCCGTTTATTGACCTAGATGCCGCGGGGGAAGAACAAGTATTTGACAATACCGTTTCGCTCCCAAGATACGAAAGCGGCGTTGGGGTTCAAATGATGATGGTAGCGCAAGCCCCAACGGTCGGCGGCGGTACGTTTACGGTAAAATACATTGATGCAGATGATGTCGAGCGAACTACCGAAACTGTATTTTGTGGCGCAGCGGCTCCTTCTGGGGCATTAGTTAGTGCGGTATCTGCCGCTGCCGGGATAAGTCATTTTATCCCATTGAATGCGGGGGTGCGTGGGGTTAAGCGTGTTCTTAGCGTTAGCGTTATTTTGGCGAACGGGGGGCTTGCGGCACTTGTATTGGTGAAACCATTCCAAGTGACATACGCCCGTGAAGAATGCCGCCGCCCAACATCTTCGCCCACAGAAAGCTACGGGGACGCTTCTGAAATAGAGCAAATTAGGATGCGCCCCGCAACGGAAGAAATTAAGCCGGGGGCTTTTTTGGGGTGGATTGGGAAGGGGGTTGCCGGAACCCTTGCGTCCTCCGCGCTTGTTGGAATGATAGAAACTTTTTGGTCAGAATAAAAAAAATAAACAATGGGATTCACATCGCAAGACGACCTTATCAATGAAGTAACAAACAATGGTAAATTCCAGTATGACGTTCGCTTCAAGACAATAAGTACGGCGCAAGTCGCCGCATTCTGGACTAATCTTGGTGTTTTCGCCGGGTCGGAGCCAGCAAGCGCATACCCTGGTACATCGCTTACGTTCGTCCCCACGGACGATACATGGGCTGATGGGGCATGGCAGCATGGCGGGGACGTATCGCCGGACACGAAGCACTTTTTGTATGCGGGGGCGAATATTGTTGCCGCCGCAGGTGCGCCGTGGTTTTTGATGGCCGTGGATCAGGTCGGTTATGTGCCTATTACCGGAGCGGATGTTACCGGGACGGGCAGCAGGACAATTACCATGACTGCCATCGGTTCGTCCGGCGCGAAGGTGGACAGATACCCTAACGGTGTAGGTCTTAGGGCGTTTTTCTCTACCGAAGTTGCCCCGACCGCAGGTGGCCCCAACTTGACAGTTTTTGGCTACAACAATACGGCGGGAGCCGCTAAAACCTGCCCCGTAACTGTTGGTTTCGCTGCCACCCCCGTAATTGGTGCAGTCCCGCATAGTGGAGCCGCCGCCACCCGTTACGCTCCGTTCATACCTCTTGCCGCAGGGGACACGGGGATTAGCGATTTGACCAACTTTACGTTGACGGGCGGTACGGCCTATACGGGAACGGGGCAGTTGGTTTTACACTTGGTGAAGCCGCTTTTTGGGATACCAATTCCGGCTTCCGGCATCCATAACGTTGCCGAATTTATGAATATGCTGCCAAACATGGCACGTATCCGTGATGGTGCGTGTATCCAATGGCTTCTTATGAATACAGGCGCAACAACCGCCGCAGCACCTTTAATGGTTGAATCCGCACACGCATGGGGCTAATAACCAATGGGAATAGGAACAACTTCTCCCCGTTCAGATGGAGGAACGGGGCGTTGTTGACTATACAAAATGGGGGTACTCATTTTGGGAATGGCTATTTGCCGGGGCGAATCCATAATTGGAGTTGGCACGCAGAAAGGCAGACCGCATTACCCAATGGCAATCTTCATCCGTATGGGTGGATGCTGCCAAGAACAGGCGGGGCGATGTCCATGAGAGCAACAGGGGATGGGGATTTGACCGCAGACCTTGTTCCTACCATAAATGGTCAAATTGACTTTACGGGTTCGGGTACATTGAGTGCAGAAGCCGCGTTGGTTATATCTATGTTTTGCGATATGGTTGGTTCGGGGACACTTACGGCCAACATCACGGGGTTGCTGAATATGTCTATTGACATGGAAGGTTCAGGGGACTTAAATGCAGCCATGTCAGCCTTCGCCAACATGATTGTAGCATTGGAAGGATCGGGCGATTTGGATGCCACAATATCCGCCTACGGGAACATGAGCATCGACATCGTAGTAACCGGAACGGGGCTATCAACCGCAAATGTTGGTCAGGCCGTATGGGAATCTATTGTAAGTCAGTTTTCGGCTAACCCCGATAGCGCAGCCGCCAAATTGCTTAGTGCGGGTTCGGCTGGCGATCCGTGGAGTACATCGCTTCCGGCAGCATACACCGGGACACAGGCCGGAGCCATCATGGATAGGATACAGTTATTGGTTGATGAATTGCATAAATTGAATAGGCTTGATTTAGCGAACCCATTAACCGTTACACCGGATTCAATGGATGTCGGTGGAATACATATTGACATAACGGGTGATGGCGAAACTTCATCAACATTTACGAGAACAACATGATTAACCCATTAACACTTGGTACGGATGGTGCGATAAAGCGTGGAACGAGAAAAGCCGTATTGGTTCTTGGGGTATCGGGTATGCTATTTTTTGTTGGTAGCCCCATACCGCCTATACCACCATCTTCGGTATCCGTAGCCGATGGTCGGTCAATGGAAGAAAAAAGAGTTGCCGAAATAAGGCATCGAGTACAAGCCGATGATGCAGAAATAGTCGCCATAATAAATGCGTTCCTACAATGCCAAAGCTGAAATGTTTCGATAAGGTAGATTTGCCCGAACTCGCAAAAGAATTTAATGGCAAATACAAGGACGGGATGACCCGCCTTGAGCAAGTCGCTATTGGTACGGAAATCGCCATGAAGTACCATGAGCAACTGTTCAATGAACAGCAAGACGTATTGGCAAAAATGGGGGCTAAGAAAAAGGCGAAATACGAAGGCGGCTACGACCTTAAACCAATCCAAGATGCAGTAGAGAACAGCAAAGTAGTCCCCGAAAAAACTGTTGAGGCAAAGCCTGAAAAAAAGAAAGAAGCCCCCGCCAAAAAAGAAACCAAAGAAGATGCAGCACGAAAAAAGAAAATGAACGATGCGGCCATGAATCCGTGGCCTGGATTCGACTATTTATACCCCGGAACAACAAAGGAAGAATACCGCCAACTGCGTCAAGATTATTTGGATCAGTCTGCGGCAAGCATGGACAAATTGCTTGATGAGGACATAATTGACGGATTCTATTCTCCCATCGTGAAAAGAGTACGTGAGGTAAAGCAAGACAAACTTTCCGCAACAAAGTGGAAGGAGATTGTAGGCAAAGGAGATGAAGCAATATGGACGGGAGTAAAAGACTTTCTTGATTCCAAGAAGCCGGATGAGACATTATCCAAGCAAGAGGTTTTGGATTTCATGAAAGATAATAGGATTGAAATTAAAGAAGTGGTTAAGGGGGATATTGATCTTCAGAAAGCGCAAAAACAATTAGATAAACTAAAAGCGAAAAAAGAAAATGCATTAGAAAAAGCAAAGATATTTACCGATATAGGGGAAGATGCACCTCAAAAAATTATTGAAGAAGTTACAGATATTGAAGATCAGATACAAAAATTAGAACGTTGGGCGATAAGAGAAAGTAATACAAAATACTCCGACTACCAACTCCCCGGAGAAAAAGAAAACTACAAAGAGGTATTGGTTACGTTGCCTACTAAAACTTCAAAGCAAGTTTCAAGAAGAAAAGAACTTGCTAAAATAGATTCAGAAAGACCTTTGACAAAGGCAGAGCAAGAGGAATATGATAATCTTCAAAAAATAACTAAAGGAGAAAACGCAACTTTTAAATCATCTCATTTTGAAGAACCAAACATTTTAGTTCATTTAAGAATGAACACCCGCACCGATGCGGATGGTAAGAAAGTATTGTTCCTTGAGGAAATACAAAGCGATTGGGGGCAAGAGGGCAAGAAAGACGGATTCGGTGATGTAAGCCTAAAAAAAGGGGAACAATACCGTAATCAAATTGAGGAGTACGAAGGCTCGCCCGTAAAAGATATTTTCGTAAAAGGCAATGAGGTATTTTATACAGATAGCAGAGGCGAAGCTATATCGGTTCCTATTTATGATGGGAAACTTGAGATGGAAGAATCGGGAGTTATTGACCCAAGAGCCAATACGGAATATGAAGAAGCAATGGCGGCTATTAAAGGAAAATCGGGCGTTCCCGCTGCCCCCTTTGTAACCGACACTAACGCATGGACTAAACTTGGATTAAAAGTCGCTCTTAAAGAAGCAGTAAAACAAGGAGTAGATAGAATAGCATGGACAACCGGAGAGCAGCAAACTGAAAGGTTTGACTTGAGTAAAATTGTTGATAAGGTAATGTATGCCAAACGGCAAGACGGAACGTATGACTTAAAGGTTGTTAAAAAAGGCGGTTCAAATCCCGAAAGTATAGGAAAAGAAATACCTGAATCAAAAATCGAGGATTATGTAGGTAAGGAAGTCGCTCAAAAAATCATCAATAAAGAGGGGAAAGATGTGCCACATACGGCGTTTACTTTTTTGTCTGGATTAGACCTAAAGATTGGCGGCAAGGGCATGAAAGGCTTTTATGGTTCTCCATCTGAAGGATCACTAGGAATAGTAGGAAACGTAGCGAAAAGTTTGTTTAAGCAAGATATTGGCACAACCAAAATTACTACTTTAAAAGATGTTCCAGAGGGGACTACTATGGCTGATATTTGGGAAGCGGGTGGTATGGAAGAATTTAAGAAAAAAAGCGAATTGAATACAACGCAACACTCCATAGACATAACCCCAGAACTTATCCAGCAAGTTCAAGGCGAAGGATTAGCATTATTCAAGCTACTCGATAGCGGGGATATGCTTAAAACAAAAGACGGTCTTGTTCAAACAGTATCACAGTATGTAGATAAAGCACAAGCAGTATTAAGTGCCGTGATGCCGGGGGTTAAGGTTGTTGCTCATAAGACTTCAGAAGAATATCGGGCAGAAACAGGTGCGCCAAAAGGTAGTGCCGGACGTTGGGTAGTTGATGAAAAGACCGTTCACCTTAATATGGAGGCTATTACCGGGAATGAAAAAGGTGCGAATACCCCTATACACGAAGCTATCCATGCGGTTGTAGATGCTGTTTATGGCCGTGATCCTGAAGTAATGAGTGAACTTGATAAGCAGCTTAGTGAACTTTTGGATGAGCCAGGTTTAGGGGCGGTCAACAAGCACGTTTCTCAATATGGCGAACGTGGCAGAAATGTTCAAAACATTGAAGGGGTTACAGAGTTCTTGACATTGATTGCGGAAGGCAAGGTTGATGCTTCAAAAATGCCTAGAACAACTTGGGGGAAGTTTTCAAAGTTTTTAAATGATTTGTTTAAAGCACTTGGTTTTTCATTCCGTGTAAATGAGCCTAATGATCTGCGAAAAGTCGCTGAAGCGATTCAGGCCGCTTTTAGAGACGGGGATTTGTATCCTCTTAAAAAAATGATTGAGAACAGCAATCAGGCAGTTGCAAAAGAATTGGTTGCGCTAGATAATCTCATTGGCAATCAAGATGCAGGAAACGATGCCGAAATCACACGGAAACTTAGCGAGATCATTGCTAAGTACCCTGACGTTGACCCGGATTTGCTGAAGGATTACATTAAAGAAAAGACAGGATGGGAATGGTCTAAGGTTAAGAAGATTTTTGGTGAGATTGGAGTTGCCAATGTTTATTTGAACGAAAAACTGAAGCAGTTAGGCTTTGAAGAATACATGGCCGAACCCGAAAAGATGAAAGATTGGGTTGATGAGGCTGACAAAAAAATTCGTGAAGGATTTGATGCAGAAGCGTTGATAGAATCAATGGATAGCAAAGAACCGCATCGTCCCACAAAGGTTGAATACATCATTCTTGCCAAGTATTTAGGTGCTTTGACTTCAGACATTGAAGCAAACCCTACGCCTGAAAAAATAAATGAGTATAGGCGCAAATTGAATATAATCCAAAGAGTAAAATCCGAGGATGCTAGGTCAATGGCTGCAATGGCTTATGCCGAAAAACCCGCCACAACTCTTGCAGACTACCTTACAGGTGTGGGCAATGCACAAAAATCTGAACTGACTGAAAAGCAGTTTGAAGAACTTACTCAAAAGTACAATGCCGAAAAAGAGGCAAGGCAAGCATACGAAGAAAAACTTCGCAAACTTGAAGAAGCCCAAACTAAGAAAGAAGCTGAAGCCGTTGTAAAAGAAGAAGCCAAGAAAGCAAAGAAAACAAAAAAGACCAAAGAAGATTTCGCTGCCGAAAAAGAGAAAATCAAGGCAGAAATGAAGCGGAAGCTAGATGAATCCAAAGGTAAACTTTCATCTAGTGTTTTGTTTGGAGCAGAGCGTTATGTAGCTATTGCCCCGGAAGTCGCTAAGTACGTAAAAGTATTGGCCGAGGAAGGAATCAGCAATGTGCGTGATATGCTTGACAATTTGCGCCCCGTAGTGACGGATGTAATTCCAGACGCAACTGATCGAGACATATTGGATATGGTTGTCGGGAAATATGATAAGCCGAAGCCTAGTCGGAAAGCGGTGTCCGAAAATCTGTATAATTTAAAGCAAGAGATTAGGATACTTAATCAAATTGAAGACATTATTAATGGAGTTGCGCCTACAACAGAAGAAAAGAAGAAATCGCAAAACAAGCGTCTTGAGGAATTGCGAAATCAGTTAAAGCAAGTAAAATCAGAATATGCTAGTGATGAATCCAAAAATGAGCAAAAATTAAAGCAGTATAAATCTAATATTAAAACAAGGATTCAAGAACTTAATAAACAATTAGAATCAGGTGATTTTACAGACAAAAAACCAAAACCTCTTATTCTTGACGACGAGGCAAAACAACTTCGCAAGGAATGGGTAGAGGCTAAAAAGCAAAAAGAACTTGCCGTTTTAACGGCAGAGCATGAGGCGTTATCTAAAAAAGATAAAGCAATAGAGGCTTTCAATAAATCAATTAATGTACCAAGAACTATGATGGCTACGGCTGACATAGGAATGATATTGATTCAGGGTGGTCCCGCATTAGCTTATACTAAACAAGTTAAAAATGCTTTATATGCAATGTCAAAATCGGCTTTTAGCCAATCAAATTTTGATGATTTATTGCGAGACATGAAGGATCATCCAAGATGGGAGTTAATGCAAAAACTTAATTTGGCTATTGTTGATCCAGACAGCCCATTTTCAATGGCTCAAGATGAACTTTTTTTTGCTCGTAATTATATTGACAGGTTAGGTGATTGGGTTGTCCCTGGCACTAAAAATTTTAAACCAGGAAAAGTTTTGTCGGAGCCGAACAAGGCATCCGAAAGAGCATATGTCATGTATCTCAATAAACTTAGGTTTGATATTTTTAATAAAATATCGGAACAATACGAAGATCAAGGAATGACATATGAAAATAGACCGGATTTATATGAAGCAACCGCAAAATTTGTAAACAATATTACAGGGAAAGGGAATGTTCCTGGGTGGTTAAAGCCATTAACACCAATTTTAAGTGGTATGTTTTTTTCTCCCGGCATGATTGCCTCAAGGGTTTCTCTTATGAAATCAATGATGTCTTTAAGTCTTGATTTGCCTGTCGAATTAAGAAAGCGTTTTTGGTTTGATATGAGTAAGTTCGTTGGTAGTCGGATGGCTATACTTGGATTGATTAAGTTTGCCGCAGACTTATTTATGGATGACGATGATGAAGAAAAGCCAACAGTTGAATTAGACCCACGTAGTTCTGACTTTGGCTTGCTGAAAATTAAAAATACAAGATTTAATGTTTGGGGTGGTTTTCAGGGATACGCTAGGCTTATTGCGCAAATGGCAACTCTTGAGCAGAAATCTACAAAAACAGGCGAAATAAAAGACTTGACCGATATGGGGGCATACTCAAAAGATCATGGTGATCTTTTGTTGAAATTTACGAGAGGGAAGTTTTCGCCCATAGCTTCTTATGCTGTTGATATGACAAGTGGGAAAGACTTTTTAGGTCGCCCTGTTGATCCTTTTTGGAGGTCTGTGAATATGATTACTCCAATGATTATTCCAAGTGTTTATGAAACATATAAAGATTTAGGTGTTACCGGAGCAATCGCTTCCTTCCCGGCAACTTTTGTTGGTGTTACATCAAACACATACGATCAGTTGCAAGGAGACATGGTAGAGCCACTTGATCTTTATGACAAGATAACAAAAAAACCTTACAAGGCATCCCCATCACAAATGGATGAGTACGTAAAAGCAAAAGACAGTATTGCCAATAGTATTTATGCCCGGATTAAAGACAAAGGAAATAATGTTGATATAGACGATTATGGAGATTTGATGCTTCAGACGAATAAAGACGGGAATGTGGTTTTTGGGTATCAAGGGGATGACAAATGGAAGAAGAAAATTCCGTTGGATTCTTTGACCAATAAGCAAAAACAAGAATTGCGCCGGAAGGTCAATGCTAAAGCAACCCGTGATGCTAAGAAGAAAGTTTTTAAAGGCGCAGAATCTAAAGACTAAACATGAGCGACAACCAAATTGACAAGATTGAAGAATTACAAGCAAAGATACGCTTGTATGAACAGAATGGCCCTGCCAAACTGTACTATGCCCTGAACCGCAAGATGAATGAAATGGCCGACATTTTGAATAAAAACAACTTGGTCAATCTTAATCTTGACGATCCAAAGGACAAGACATTTGAAAGGCTCAAGCATATTTGGGGTGATAGTGCCAGCGTTGCATCTGCCGCCGATACATTGGGAAAGATAGCCAAAGTAACCAACAATGAAGATGCAGACGTAGCCAAAAAGCCGTTTGCTGACCTTATCGCTGAATCCAGAGATTGATGTACCAAGAGGTAGAAATATACCATACCAAAGTACGTGTGCCATTGCCGCAAGACGGGGATGAGGTTGAGGATTGGGGGACGGATGACCCTAAAGAGCAGTATTGGCGTAGGCGGGAGTTGCCGGAAATTTTCGATGACGTAGAGTTCGATAGGGATGGCGTTGCGTTGCTAACAAGAGAGCAACAGGCGTATGCCATGCGTGAGGTTAGGCGTTGCAAGAAAGGATTTTTCTTTAAGAGCAATGGTAAGGTTGTTTACGTAACAGGGAAGCACTATTTCTACCTTCAATGGTGGAAACTGGAAGATGACATTTATCCCGATTACCGGGATGCCGACAGACGCTATTATCTGTTCCTAAATCATTGGGAAAACGTTCAATGGTGTTTGGGCGTAGCAAGGGGTAAAAAGAGGCGGGAAGGGGCATCTTCTCAAGCCACGGCTAACCTTATCTATGAATGTATCTTCTACACCAACTCTAACTGCGGTCTTGTAAGTAAAACAAACATTGACGCAAGGGAAACATTCTTAGAAATGGTGAAGTGGGGATATGACCAACTTCCGGTATTCCTGAAGCCAAGACTTCTTAGCCGTTCCGATTCTGTTACAGAATTGGTGTTTGACGTAAAGGCCGAAAAGGGGGAAACGAAATCAAAGGGCAACAGATCAAAGGTCAACTACCGTGCCACCGTGGAAAACGCCTATGACCGTGGCCGTATGTCCAGGGTACTTGCGGATGAGGGCGGTAAGTGGGAAGGCGATGCCAAGTTCTCAAAGTTTATCTCAAAAGTTTCCAAGACCCTTGTAAAAGGTGCAAAGCGGGTAGGTTTCATGGAAGCCCCTAGTACGGTCAACGAATTGACCAAAGGAGGCGGTGATGAATATCAGCGGGTATGGAAAAACTCGGATCACGTTAAAACGGGGGGCAAGAAAACGCCCTTCCGTTTCGTAACATATTTTACCCCGGCCTATGACAACTATGAAGGTTTTATAGACAAATACGGAGAAAGCGTCATTGACGAACCAAATGAAGATCAGTACCAATATCTTCTTGAAAAGTGGGTAGTCCGGGATGAAGTTACCGGAGAGTGTATTAGTGAGTTGTCAGACGAAGACATCCGACTTGGGGCGAAGGCTTATATCTTCAGCCGCAGGGTAGGTCTTGAGGGCGATGAACTTGAGGAAGAAATTCGCCAAAACCCAACTTCCGTAAAGGAAATGTTTGAGGCGGCTACATCCAATGGCGTATTCCCAGAATATCTCATCAATCAGCAGCTTGATTTCTTGTCCTACAATGAAGGGGAATTGATCGAAAGGGGAGATTTGGTATGGGAGAACAATCATGCGTATTACAGGGAGTTCGTCAACCCGGACGGTACAATAGACATCGTAAGGCAGAATCTTGTATGGCAACAAAACCCAAAAGGGGTCTTTGAAAAGGTAAAAGGATGGGAGCCTAAAGAAAAGAATAACGTAATTTTGCGTAACGGCTATTTCTTCCCCAACGGGATGTACGCCACACGGATCGGATGCGACCCGTTTAAGTTCGACAAAACCAAAGACACCAAAAAATCGAATTGTGCTGCATACGTTTATCAAATGGAAGATGCAACGGATGAGCGTATCGCATTTGTTGATATGTTCACAATGAGGTATGTAGGCCGTGCCGCAACGACCGAAATACAGTATGACAATGTCTTGAAGTTAGCATGGTATTGCGGCACAAAAGTTCTTTTTGAGAGAAACGTAAACAACTGGAAGGATCACTTTAAGTACCGAAAGGCTAGTGGATTCTTGTCGTGGTTGCCGGGAGAAGTTGAGCCAGGAATTTACACCGATTCGTCGGGCAACGTGGTGCAGCAGATATGTGATTTGCATACGGCTTATATCCATCGCTCGGTGAATAAAATTTATTGGAAGGATTTGCTAGACAGGCCATCGGGGTACTTAGGATTTAAGGTAGAGAATACGCAAGAATCGGATGATGTGATGGGATCGGGATTTGCCTTGATTTCCGGGGTGTCTAAGAAGTACAAAAAACAAGCAACAGTTCGCGATGATGTGGATAACATATTACCTTACAGAAAAGCAGGATAAAAATGAAGTATAGCGCACTCTCTCAAGGCGGCTCTTACCCGTACCCGGATCATAACATTGACCCCAAAAAGAAAGGCGCAGAATGGTGTACGCAATATGCCCGTGCCGCTTATTACGATTCTACATATACATACCCGCGTGGTATGTTTGCAAACAATCGTGGCGTTTACCAAAAAAACAGATTGTACAGTATAGGCAAGCAGCCCATAGATCAGTACAAGCCTCTTTTGGGGATTGATAAGCAAAACAATGATACACAACTGTTGGCTGATTGGAGCATACGCCCAATAGGGATACGCTTTATGAACAAGGCGTTGGCTAGAATCCACAAGGTAAAGTATAGGCCGCAAGCCACGCCCGTTGATATGCTTGCCAAATCAGAAGCCGACAAGTGGCTTTCCGGCATGAAAGCAAAGTTGCTTGTGCGCGAACAAATGATGCAGCAAAACCCCGAACTAGCCAACCACCCTTTGCTTGCCTACCAACCGGGGGAGCCTGTTGATATTGAGGAATTGGAGATGCGTATTCAGATGGGTGAGCAATTTAACCGCAGTAAGGATGCGGAAATTGCCATCGAACTTGGTTGGTACGAAAATAACATTGACAGATTTTTGAAGCAACTCGACCAAGACCTTTGGAATTTGGGCGTTGCCGGATACAAGGAATGGCTAGGGGAAGACCTGAAGCCAAAATTCCGTGTTGTTGATCCTGACGTTTGTATTGTAAGTTATTCAAAATACCCCGACTTCCATGACATTGTTCACGCGGGGGAGGTCATTATGGTTTCGCTTATTGACCTTGCAACTATGAAGGATGCAAGCGGCAATGATGTTTTTTCGGAAGAAGAAATGAAAGAGTTTGCGTCTTCGGTTGCCGGACGGTGGGGTAATCCGCAAAATATCGGAACAGGGAACGGATACCGACCGATTGATAAGTTCAAGTGCCAAGTTCTCGACATCGAGTTTTTTAGCTATGATGATTTGAATTTCCGGGTTGCGCCGGATAGCAACGGCAACATAGACTTCAGGAAGGCCGACTATAACCGGGGCAAAACTGCGGTTGACAAATACGTGCGTAAGACCGTAAAGAACGTCTATAAGTGCAAGTGGGTTATCGGCACGGATAAATGCTATGATTGGGGTGTAGTTAGCAATCCAAAACGCAGCAATAACCTCAAGAAAAAAGGCGAGACAAGTCTCTCTTACAGATTCTTTGCGTACAATTTTGTGAACATGATGTGCGAATCCATGATGGATCAGTTGATCCCCGACTTGGACGACTATCAGTTGACGATTATGCGCATCCAGAACTGGAAAAACCGTGCCGTTCCTTCCGGCTTTTGGATTGACATTGATGCGCTTGAAAACGTTGCGATTGATAAGGGCGGCAAGAACATGACAAAGAAAGAAATCCTGCAAATGTTCTTTGATTCCGGCATCCTTGTCGGCAGAAGCAAAGACATTGATGGCGATCCAATGGGGCCAAACTGGAAGCCGATTATACCTATCGAAAATTCCGTATTGAGCGAATTGGTTACGTTATATCAGGAATTGCAAAACATCGCATCACGTATTGAAACCATGTGCGGGTACAACCCCGTTACGTCCGGCACGCCGCCCGAAAGGATGCTTACCCCTGGTTACGAAAGCGCAGAAATGAGTACGGAAGACACGCTCTATCCGATTGTTTTTTGCCGGGAGCAGCTTGTCGAGCAGTTGGCTAAAGACGTATTGGCGCGGATGCAGCAGGGGGTCAGGCTCGGCAAGATTGAGGGGCATATGCCGTATCAAGGGGCATTGAATCAGAATGCTTTGACATTTGTTCAGGTGTCGCCGGAAATATCGTATCGGGAATATGGTATAATGATTGAGGCCCGAACCACTAATGAGCAAAAGATGTGGCTTCTTCAGCAGATGCAGCAAGACATTGCCAATGGGTTCTTAGATAGTTCCGATGCCGCTATTCTCATCAATACCCATAATGTAAAGCAAGCAATGATGATTTGGGCTTACAAGGTGAAGAAAGCCAAAGAAGCGCAAGCGCAACAACAGATGGCGCAAATTCAGGAAAACAACCGTGGGTCAGCCGAAGCCGCGAAACTCGCAATACAAGGCAAGATGGCAGAACTGGACAAGCAAACACAGAACAAAGTCATCGAAATACAGGCTCAAGGCGAAGAAGACAGAAAGACCGAAATGGTGCGCGCACAAGGCCGAAATGCGGATTCACAAACACAAGCGTCGGCAAAAGTTTATGGGTCACAAATCGCTGCTAATGCCGCTATACAAAAACAGATTCTAGCAAATCAAAAACCCGAATCAACAAAAACAGATTAGTATGTCAAAATCAACAGTCAAAAAAGAAGACATTGAAATCAAAGATGAAGTCATTGAAGAAGCCCCGGTTTCCGCCATTGAGGTAGTCGAAATACCCGAAAAGAAAGAGCGTCCGGTAATTATTCAGAAAGAGGCTACAAAGCCTTTGTATGAAAGTATCTTGGATTTTGCCGCACCACGTTACAATGGCAAGCCGCTATTGATTAATGACTTTTTGAAGTCAACCGTTCCGGTACACATCGGAATCGGTCAACCCGAATGGGCGAAGCAAGATTTCAGCAAAAAGGTTCGTCATGCACTTGAGAAACTTGTTACGGATCGCAAGATTGTAGTTCAATCGGACGTACACACCCGATTGGGTAAAGCATTCTATCATGGCGATAATCCCGTAACACAGTATCACAGCATTGCATCGTTGCCGATTTATATAGAATTAATTTGAGTTCGATTTTTTTATTTCAAATATTCGTAATTTTGTGACGTATGTTTAAGACAACCAACCAACCATTTTATTTTCCTGAAGAAGCCGCAGTCGGAGGACTTGCCGCAGCACTCGCAAAGAGTGGGACCAGGACTGAAGAAGGGATGTCGGCAGAATTGCCGCCCGTTCATATCGAGCCGAAAGTTGAAGCCAAAGAAGCAGAAAAGCCGCCTGTCGAGACGACAACCACGGACTCAAACGCTTCTGAAGCTAAAGCAGAAGCGGCTCAACCCGAAGTGAAAAGCGAAGATACTTCTCCGAAACCCGCCACAAAAGGCGTAACGGATAAAGAAGAAACACCGCCGATTAATCTTCAAGAAGTTCTTAAAAATCATCAGCCCGATGCCGTTTTAAAGGAATTGGGATTTGATGAAGGGCAGATTGCTTTTGCGAAAGAATACGCTGCGCTCCCAAAGGAGATGCAGGGGTTCTTGCAGCATTGGAAATCGAAAGGGGATGTCAAGGAATATCTTCAACAACTGACTACCGACTATGCCACGATGCAACCCGAAGATGTGATGCGTCATCAACTGAAACGGGAGTATCCTGAAATGTCGGAATCGGAGTTGGAGGACTTGTATCAGATCAAGGTTGTGAATCGTTACAAACTTGACCCTGACGTTTACACCGATAGGGAAGTCGAAATGGGCCGCATCGAATTGAAAGCCGATGTGAAGTCTATTAGGGGCCAACTTTCGGAAGAACAAAAGAAGTTCCTTATCCCTAGTCCACCGGAAGTGGAAAGCGGCCCCGACCCGCAAGAGCAGCAGAGACAACTTGTTGATTCTGTTGTTTCGGGGATCAAGCAAAGCAAGACCTATCTTGACATTGTTCAAGGTGGGGGTAGGCTGAAGGTTGGTAGCGGAGACGATGCTTTTAACTTCCCGGTAGAGCCGGATGCCTTGATTGATGTACTGTACAACCCGAACAGTTTCGCAGATGCGATGCTGGCGGTGCAGAAAGGTGCGGATGGCAAAGAGGTGATTGCGCCTAAAGACATCGAACACCAAATGCTAGTAGGGGCGGTCATCAAGTATGGCAAAAAGTTCTTGGACGAATACGCGGCGCATCAAAAGGCTCTTGGAGCATTGAGCGCAGTCGGACCGATTGACAACGTTGTACCACCTAGCAATAATAGCCCCGTTCCGGTGGAACCCGAATCCAACAGTCTCGCAGGTAAAATGGCGAAGATGGGCCGCAGGGTGACATCCAACTAAGTACCGAATAGAGTTGTAGATCAAAAACAGTAACAAACATTTTTAATCTTACAACTTTTTAATATGCCCGTAACTCAAGGGGTAGTAACTAAGTCGTTCGTGTCAGCGATTGACTTTCTCGATCAAAGGGAGATTGACCCCAATCTTTATGACCAAGCCCGTGATCGCGCTTTTACCGATATTATGAAAGTGGTTAATCGGTACAAGCCTTCCAAAATGTACAATTACCACACCTTCACCAACCAAGATGCGTATGAGGTAGGAACTATCAGTTCCGTGGCTTCAACTGGTCTGTCGCAGATTCAGTTCACCATCAACAACGCCTCTACCTTCCCCCGCGTAGGTGATGTCATCACGACTTCAAACGCCAACAACGCAGGTATTCAAGCCCGTGTTCAGGCCGTAACCTTCGGTTCTGGTACTGCCGTTCTGACCGTTCGTACAGGCTCAAACAGTCAGCCGTTCTATGCAACCGCTGGCGATCTTGTACAGTTTGGCACCAACGCCTTCGCTGAAAAGTCGGATGCCCCGACCAACAGGCGTTATGGCATGACCAAGTACTTCAACTTGATCCAGATTTTCCGTGAGGTGGATGAAATTACGGATGTGCAGAAGGTTGCCAAAATCGAGGTAAATGTTGATGGAACCTACGGTATGCTGGCGTACCAAACCATTCAGAAGTACACCAAACTGAAGGGCGACATTTCCGTTCAAATGCTTTCCGGTTACAAGTCGGATACGCAGTTCGGTGATGCTAACCCGCACCTGGCCGATCCCACAAGCGGTCTGCCGATTCAGTTGACGGGTGGTTTGACATGGTACACCACTATCTATGGTGTTGTTGATTCCGCCGCAGTTCTCGGAACCTTCGGTTGGACTGAAGTGGATGAAATGATTGACAACTGGCTGGCGCAGAAAGCCCCGATGGAGCAAATGGGCTTCATGGGTAGCCGCGCCCGTGGCGTTGTTGACAAGTTCTTCAAGAATCTCGGCACTTCCGGGGTAACTTCCGTAAGGCTGAACGTGGATGGCCGTGAGGTTGACTTCATGGTTGACCAAATCAGCTACCGGAACTTCACCCTTGATTTTGTCCCGCTGCCCATCCTTGACCACCCGCAGTTGTTCTCCGCAACGCTGACCCCCGCCCTGAATGGTTCTATCCATTGGGTTCCGAAGGATCAGATTGATACGGTGGACGGTGGTATGGAGCCGCGCATCCAAATCCGCTATACGGAATCTCCGTTCGGACGCGGTGTGAATGGTTCCAACAACGGAATGGTAGCAGAATGGCGTACAGGTGCGCTTGCCGAAATCCCGACCTCTAGCGTTACCCAACTCCACACGGATTGGTACACCGCACAAGGTCTTGAATGTCTCGGTGTGAAGCACTTCCAGCGTTATCGCGTTATTTAAGTGTAAGTGGAATAACATGGGGGCGGGTAATTCGCCCGTCCCCTTTTTTATTGACAAACAACCAAATCAAACAAAATGTTAGAGCAAGCAAAGCCTTACAATGATTTTACGCCCGAATTTAGGGCCAAGATTGAAAAGCACGTTAGGGGACTTGGCCGGAAAGTACGGTACAGGTTTAATATTGAAAATAAGAACCCCGACCCTGAAAAATACAACGGGCCGATTATTTGGCCCGCCTTATGGACGCTAACCCCGTCCGTTTTCAGGATTACCGACATGGACGAAAAGAGGGCGGGAGAATCAAGGTCGAAGCAAGTGGCCCTTGTAGATGGTGTTGATGAAAAAGGGTTGCCGAATCGGTTTAAGAAGATTCGGGTTTCCGCACGGCAGAAAGGGATTCTGGAATTTAATATGATTGATGCCGATGGGAACGAAAATTACGAAGAAATGCAGATGGTGATGTTCTTGGAACTTCACCCAAAAAATAAAAACGGGCTTAATTCGTCCGGCACAGAAACAAAGGTCTTTGAGAGGGTTGATATTAAAGCGCAAGCCGTTGCAAGCCGGAAGGATCGCCAACTTCGTGATGAAGCCCGTGCGTTCGCTGAAAGCCTCACAGACGAAGAAGTACGTCACTATTCAGCCGCAATGGGATTGGATGAAACGGACGACATCGAGGTGCTTCGGGATCGAATTGAATCGGTTGCCGAAAACGACCCGAATATGATTTTGTCTATGCGCGAAGATGGCGACCGCGTTAAAACGGCTTCATTGGTAAAACGCGCTATTGACCAATCCGTGATTGGGATTAACCCGCAGAATGGTGATGTGACATGGGCCAACAACGGGAATTTGATTGTGCAGCTTGGCCCGAACGTAGGATTGAAAACGGATATTGATCGGCTCGCTGATTGGTTCGCAAGTGGCGAAAAGAAATCGGAAGCCGCCTTTAAAAAACTCGGATCGCTAGTCGTATAGCATCTTGAAGTATGTTGATTTGGTTGTCAATGACCCCTGGATGGCCCCTTTTGAGGTTCTAGGTTTTTTTGAAACAAAAGCAAAAAAGAAATAATGGCGCATACCGCAGATTTTACGATTACGCAGGGAACAGACCCTAATTCATTTGTCATCACGGACACAAGCACCGACCCCGACCCGAATTTAACGGGTCGGCGCATTTACTTGAATAAGGCAGATGGGACAACGCTTGTGCCTGAAGGGACTTCAACAGAATACATTGATTGGCCTTTGTCCGATGGCGCAACGAAGACCCTGACTGACATTTTGGATAGGGACTATTCCCTGAACGTAGTCGTTGAATGGGATTCTTCCTCCCCTGAACCGGGAGGCTCTTATGTAAAAGCTATCCTTCAAACCTTCACCGCCATTGTTGAATTATTCCTGTACAGTTTGACGCAGATGCAAGCCGTAAATCCGAACAGGGTTCAGGATAACGGATACCTGTTCAACAAAACGCAGGTTCGCTTATGGGTGGATGATGCCAACAACGCCACAAGTTACAACGATCAGTATTTGGCGCAACTTTGCCTTGATAGGGCATGGGATTATCAGCAAAACACAAACATTTATTTCTGATGCCAGTAATACCTACTGATACGGTTATAGACTACGCCATCATCACGCAGTATCTTATTGCGCGGGACGTTTACAAGAAAAATTTCTTTTTCAATCAAACGACAAAACCCCTGCATGACTTACTGCTTTATGTCGAGCGAAAGTCCGTAGAGAACGCATATAGCGTGGACAACAATGACGCAACGCTCGATGCGACAAATCCATACCTTTTGGCTTTGTGTGGGGCGTATGTGGCCGAAGCGCAAAAGATCATTGCAGGGGATGTGTGCGTTGCCCCAACCATTGTTACGCAGCCTACATCAAGGACAGTATCAAGCGGTACTACGGTTTCATTCTCTGTGGTTGCGTCCGGCAGTAACCCGAAATTCTACCAATGGAAGAAAGACGGGGTTAATATTTCCGGGGCCAACGATGCCACATTACAGTTGACGGGCGTTACGGCTGGTGATAGCGGAAGCTATACGGTTTCCGTGACGAATGCTTGCGGAAGCGTTATGTCTAGTGCCGCCGTTCTGACCGTAAGTTCACTCATCACGGCATACTATTGGTATGGCGATACTGATCCGTACACGCAACTGTCGTCTTTTGTTGATTCACTTACTTATGCGGGAACCGTTAGTTTTACTAGCGGAAGTAGCATATCTGTCCCGTGGCCTTCTGCCGCAGGTAACAACAAATTCAACGTTGTCCGCTACCCTGATTCAGAAAGCGCGAAAACGGCATGGTACAACACAGTCCTAAACAACGGTGCAATTCCTGACTTTGTTTACCGAGACATTTTAAGTTTCGGCGGCAACCATTATATCATCAGCCGGAATGCGATGAGCATTGACACAACGGCTCCAATCGTTTATAGCTAATGAGAAAACTATTATTGGTTTTGATAGCGGCGGCGATTTCCTTCACCGGGGCGGCGCAGCTATACAATCCTTCATTGCACACGGTTACAAACAAAGCAATCGGTATCGCTCAAGCAAATCCGACCGATGCCCGTAGCTTTTATTACGACCAAACGCTCTTTAAGTACAGGCCGTACCAATCCACGGGCGAAGTTCTCACCTATTTGAATTTGCAGAAATATAGGTTCGGGAACTTCCCCATTTATGTTAACCTGTCGGGGACTTTGCAACCGGACGGTAGTTACACGGATTCAACCATTACAGAATATTGGTTTATCGGTTGCGTAAACGACACTTGCTTGAAAGTAAAAACTTCCGGTGGCGGCGGTGGTGGAACCGGAACTGTTACGGATGTAAGTGCCATGTGGGGGGTGCAGACTTTCCCTGCATTGGGCATTACAACTTCAGGCACGGTTAATGTTGATTCAGGGTTAGTTACATCGAAGGCGTGGCTTTACAAAGTAGCGGATAGTTTAGGCGCGTTAATTGGCACGGGCGGTTCTCTTAGGACTATCTATGTCACACAACGCGGCGATGCCGGGGATACCGTCATCACGGCCCTAAATGATTCTACATTGTGGGCATCCCGCTTGAGAGATTCCACCGGGATAGCAATAGACAGGGCTTCCGATGGGGCTTTGGTTATTCGGAATACCATTGCCGCTAGTGTTGACCCAAGCCTTTCTACGCTCAATGGGTTGGGCTTACCCGTAGTGGCACAGACCTTCCCGTTAGAGTTAAGCACTACAACAACACGGGCGGGGTCTGATAATAGGATAGATTTTTATGCAATCTACATCCCAAGCGCACAAACAATCACGGGGGTTTATTACTACCTCCAAACGCAGGGCGTATTTACTGCGGACGGTTTTAATGGATTCGGGTTGTATAGTTATAGCGGTGGGACGCTAACTCAAGTGGCAGTAACCGCAAATGACGGAACGTTTTTCAGCGCAACCGCAGGGGGCAAAAGCGCGGCATTCACAACGCCATATTCTGCGTCTGCGGGGGTTTACTATGTTGCATGGCTTTATTGCCAATCTGCGCAAACAACCGCACCTGGTTTAACATCAAAAACGGCTACGCTTGCGTTCGGTAGTGGGCTATTTACCAATAGTGCTAGTTTGGCCCTTTTTTGGAACGGGCAAACCGCATTACCGTCATCGGTAGCGGCAAGTGGGGTAACGGGCGTTCATGGTGCGCAAGCGTGGATAGGATTATACTAATATGCGATACTTATTATTTTTATTTGTTTTTTTCTGCCTTGAGGCTCAATCACAAAATCTTAGTGTGGATGTGAGCCTTGTTGATGCATACCCCCCAAAGGTAGATGACGAATATTTGGATATTTATCTTTTAATGGGACAAAGTAATGCTCAAGGAAGGGCTGCAACTTCGCTATTTTCAAATGATGCGTATTCATTTCTTCAGTACCAACAAAGGTGGTGGGGCGCAACCGGATTCATAATGAATCAAGCATTCAATGGGACTTATTTTGATACGCTTCAGGCAGGAGTTAATACAGGGGACGTTTCAAACTTTCGGTGGGGGGTACAGCCAGCATGGTTTAACCAGCTTCTAAGATACAAGAACAGGGATTTGTACATGATTCAAAATGCTATCGGTGGGCTTCCTATTTCCTTATGGGATAGTGCCACTTCGGGGTATATGTATGATTCTTTGGTCGCAATGGTCGGGAGGGCAAATGCATACGCCACAAGTATCGGGAAGACCGCTAGGTATAAGTGCGCAGTTTGGTGGCAGTATGAGCAAGACGTTTTTGCCGCAACTGATTCTACGGTCTATATAAATGCGCTCCGTGGCGTAATTAATGTTACTCGCAGATTGACGGGCAATTTGTCCATGCCGTTTGTAATTGTCAAAGGGCTTCCGTGCCAAACATCTACAAACTTTAATGCGCAGATGGGTAACATCCAAGAAATTGTAGGCGCGGAAGCGTTTAATATTTTGATTCCGCAGACAGGAACAGAAACGTGTGCGGATGCCGCCCACGCAGACGGGGCAACGTATGTATTGAAGTCGAACCAAATATTTCAATTAATAAAAAATCTATGAGGTACATTTTAATCGCGCTGCTATTTTTATCATGCTCAAAGGACGTTTTAATTGAAGATTATCTAACGCCCATAGAGGATGCCATTATTAAAATTGACGTTAAAGACATCGGTGCAGCCGGTAATAGTGTTACGGACGATTGGCCCGTTCTTCAGAAAGCTATTGATTCGGCTATTAAGGTTAATGGGAAGGTGTATATCCCGAAAGGTAATTACCGGATTTCAAAGCCTTTGATTGCCGCTAACTGGACGGGGACAAAGTATGGTTTCTGCAAGGTAGAGATCGAAGGCGATTCACGGATGTGGGATTTAAATAATGGTACTGTCATTATCCCTGATTTCAATGATAAATTCGCTTTAGGACTTCACCTAAATAAAGGTTCAATCATTAAAGGAATCGAGATCAGGGGGAAGTATAAATCAAATTATACTTTGTGGCAGCACATGGTTACAGAGTTGGTAGATTACCGTGGGGATACGCTTTGCAGGGATTCTAGGTTCTCTCCGTATGCGGGTGTAGTCATTGATCCGTTTAGGGGTTCTGTTCCTCCCGATGGCGGATACCCTGGATTGACAGAATGGTACAGGGGCGATAATACTGTTTCAGGCTCTACGGGTATAAGGTTTGAAGATATGACCGTGGATAAGTTTGTGGTTTCTTTTATCGTTTCGCCAAATGGTAAGACATTAAACGGGGAATTAATATCATGGGAGAATATCAGAATAGGAGAATGTAAAGTAGGTTTCTGGGGAAGCCAAGCGCAGGAGAAACAAAATCGGATTATCAACGTAGGCGCATGGTCTAAGACACATACTTTATTCGGGTGGGGTGCTTTGTACGGGCAAGGTCATCCGGGGCATTATTATGTAAATGGTGTTAATGTAGCGGGTGAAGTAAGGCAGTTGGTTTTCAGGCCAACATCTGATTGGTTTCCGCTTCACATGACTAACGTATTTGCAGAAAGGTTATTTACAGTTGGGATGTGGGACGGTTACGCAGGGGATTCGTTTAGTGAAAGCGTGATAGACTTTTTCTATCCGGGTCCGCAAGTGCCTGCGTTCCCTAACTGGCATATGCACTCAACAGGTATAGCTAGAAGTGTATCTATGTCGAATGTAAATCTAATGTACTACGGTGCTTACAAGTGGCCTGTATTCATGAGGGGTACTTACACTTTGTTCAATTCACCAAATAGGCCAATTTACGTTCCTCCTGTCCATGCTTATAGATACGACAATAATAACCCGGATACTTTACTTACGCAAGTGGCTCAATTATTTCCGGTGTTTTACGATTCTGTAAATTACAAGAAAACAAGGGTTAAGGCTCCGTTACTATCTAAAGGCGATATTGTTTTCTTCATCCAAACGACTAACTTTGACTACATGGGCATGGGAGAAGTTGAGGGAGTAGGAGATAGCGCGACAATTAGATACTGTTCGCCTCAATTAAAGAACGGGATTCCTTACAGAATTATGAAGTATAAGTAATAAGTAAAAACAACAAATTTATGCGGCTATTTCTTTTATCATTATTGTTGGTGTTGTCTCAATCGGTTTCTAGCCAAACGAATTTTTCTTTCACAAGGATTCCGTATTCTGCAACCGACTTGAAAAGGCCGAACGCAGGTATGGAGTATTGGATTTATCAGAATCAGGTCACAGTCCCATTGTCATCTAGCCCCGCAAACAACGAAACGGGACGTTATGACCGTTGGGAATGGAGGGCATTTGAACAAACTCAAGGTGTTTATAACTGGGCTTTATTTGATGCTTCTATTAACGAAGCTATCAACAGGGGGCAGAAGTTCAGTTTTGGAATTATGGCTTCTTGTGGTGGATGTTCTGATTTCCAGGTTTCAGTATCCGGAAGCACGAATAAAACTCTTCCTAACTATGTAATTAATAACGGTGGCGCATTCGTTTACGGCGGGGTATGGTATCCTAATTGGAACAGCACAGTATATAAGTCCGCATGGCAAGCCTTCCAGAATGCTTTGGCTGCGCATATTAACTCAACGTCTTATAATGGTGTTCCTTATTCTAGGGTGATTAATTACATTGATCTTAGGGGTGTAGGTGAGTACGACGAATGGCATTTCTGCGGGTTCTGCCCCGATTACGGTTCGTCTCTTATGTATGTAGCTGACAACGGCGGGTATAAACCTACGGTTGCTAGTTACAAGTTTTTGATAGACGTATTCACAACGGCTTTCGCTAATTATAGGCTTGTGGCGATGAGTGACGGATTCGATCCTGGTGGGTGGAGTGAAACGCCCGATGAGGTGATAAATTACCTGATTACGCGAACCACCAACAAAGGGAACGTAGGATGGAGACGGGATAATTGGGGTCATAACAGACCTACATGGTACGAAAACAAATTTGAAAGCAACCCGTCTGTTTGGAATGGGCAAGCGGCGCAGCCGATTATCATGAATCGTTGGCAAACTGCCCCCGTAGTTGGTGAACCATATCAAGGAGAGAGCCAAGTAAACGGGCAGTCTAGGCCGTACCAAATTCTTACAGAATCGGTAAATGGCGCACCCGCCCAAACACAATTCTACCACTTGTCTAATCTTGGGAACGGTAACATGGAGCGAACGGGGGAAGCGGGTACACAAACATCCGTTAGGGAGGCCCATAAGCGAATGGGCTATCGCTATTACGTTTCTGCGGGTTCCATGACCACGACAGTAACTTCTGGCGGGACGTTTAACATTAGCCTTACGTGGGGGAATGAGGGTGTTGCACCAACTTATGACAGGTGGTATATCAGGTACACACTAAGGAATAGCACTACGAATGCCGTAGTTTGGACGGGGAATAGCACCTACAACTTGAAAAACCTGCTCCCTGATGCAACTTATGTTGATGCGCAGAATTTTACTGCTTCCGGTGTCCCTGAAGGCACTTACAGGCTTCATTTGGCGGTAGTGGATTCGTCTGGGTATATGCCCAATATGCCTTTGTTTATTAACGGCGTTCAATCGGATGCGTCTTACATTCTCCGTAGTGGGATATTTATTTCAGGCGGCGGCGCACCACCTCCCAACACGCCACCTACCGCTAATGCGGGTTCCGATGTTTCCATTACATTGCCAAACAACTCATTTAACCTAACAGGTTCAGGTTCGGATGTAGATGGCGGCATTGCGTCTTATGCATGGACTAAGGTTTCGGGGCCGACAGGGGGCGCAATCTCATCCCCATCGTCTGCAACCACATCTATTACCGGGATGGTAGAAGGCGTTTATACGTACCGACTGACCGTCACGGACGATGATGGAGCAACAGGGACGGATGACGTACAGATTACGGTATTGGCCGTTGTGGATACGAACAACCCGCCCGTAGCTAACGCAGGGCCGGATCAAGAAATCACGTTACCAACGAATACCGTAACGCTTGCGGGTTCTGGAACAGACAATGACGGTAGGATTGTTCAGCTACAATGGGTAAAGGTTTCCGGCCCTTCCGGTGGAACAATTTCTTCACCCGGATCGGGCGATCCGTTCACTTCCAATATGGTTGCCGGAACGTATGTCTATCGCCTTACTGTAACCGACGACGATGGCGCAACCGATAGCGACGAAATGCAAGTTGTTGTAAACCCTGAACCCATTAACCCTGAACCTGGAAACTGGATTTTCAATACCACGCCTAACCCGATTGAGGGTTCTGATGGACAAGGGATTAGCTTGGGGGTTAAGTTCCGCGCCAATCAAAATGGCGCAATTACCCGGATGCGCTTTTGGAAGACCACAAACAACACCGGGACGCATACGGCGGCTATTTGGGATGCCGAAGGGAATATTCTTGCTACGGGTACTTTTAGCGGCGAATCCGCAACAGGGTGGCAGTATGTTACTTTAAGCGATACCGTGTGGGTTGTCGCGGATGTCTTGTATGTTGCGGCTTACTTTACGCCCACGGGAAATTATGCCAAGAATGAAGGCGGCTTAGACGAAACGGTTTCCGGCACTTATTTGTCGGCCCCGTCTTCCGGCAGCGTTGGGGGGAACGGCGTTTATTCTTATAGCGGATCGCTTGAATTTCCCACCAATACGTACAACGGTAACAACTATTGGGTGGACGTTGAATATGTGGACGCATCCCCCGCAGAACCACCCGCCAATATCCCGCCAACGGTAGATTGCGGAACAGATATTTCATTAAGGCTCCCCGCTACATCAACTCAATTAGTGGCTACCGCAACAGATGTTGATGGAAGCGTAACCACTTATTTATGGCAGCAAATCAGCGGCCCCGTAACGGCTACATTCAGTAATACGGGCGTGTATAACCCGACTGTTTCAGATATGTTCGATGAGGGGGTTTACACTTTCCTTGTTACGGTTACTGATGACGATGGGGCAGAAGATACTGATATTGTGGTCGTTACGGTTGATGGCGCAAGACTGAATTGGGGACGCAGAAAAACCTTCATGTATAAGGGCCGAAGTATCAGATTTAGGCGGTAACTTTGTCATACAACGTAATAACATCAATAGGATTTATCTGAATTGGCAGCTTCAACTTGGAATGAAATAATATTTGAAACAAGAAGAATGGATAAATCTTGATTTGAAATGGCAAGTACCAATAATGAGAACAACGTCAAGATGACGGTATATGGAATGATTCTGCCACTTGTTATCGGCGTGTTGGCCGTAGTGGTTAGCATCACGGGCTTTTTGATTGTTAAGTGGATGGCAAGCGTTGATACCCGATTAGCAAGTATAGAAGCAGATCAGAAAGAGATTTTGCAGCTTCAGTATCGAGTGGAGATGCTTGAGAGAAAAGCCGGGATTTCCCATTTGTACGAAAAAGATGATAACAATGGGGGCGATGCAGTCCCGAAAAGTTCTGATTATTTCTTGAAGCCCGTGGACGTTGTTTTATCAAGCCGATATGTCCAGAAAAATAAAAAACGTTTAGCATGAATGAGTTTTTTGCAAGATGGGAGACAGAATCGCCAATATTCTTTAAGCGGCTTTCTAAGTTCGGGAAATGGCTAGTCGGCGCAGGGGTCGCTTTCGGCGCAGCAGCAATGGCGGCTCCCGATGAAATACATACTCAAGTCGTTTCTGTTGTTAAAATTGCTTCCGGCTATATGATTTTTGGTGGCGGTCTTATCATTGGTTTGTGTGGCCTTACCGTTGATAGCCGCTAAGCAATGGAAGCCAAGATGAACAAGAATAAGTCGGACAACAAACCCGTTGAATAATGAAAAAAATCTTATTCGCTCTTGCCTTTATGTTTTCGGTCGCCTACGGCCAAACATATGCCCCTAATCTGCATACAGTCACGAACAAGGCACTTGGCATCGCCCAGGCTAACCCGACCGATGCCCGTTCTTACTATTACGACCCGTCTCTTTTCATTTACCGCCCTTACCAAAGTACGGCTGAAGTGATAGGGTATTTGAATTTGCCGAAGTACCGCACAGGGCAGTTTTCGATATTGGTTAATTCCGGTGGTACGCTCAACCCCGATGGAACATTTTCCGGTGGAACTATTGTCGAATATTGGTTCAAGGATGGCGTGGCCGACATTAACCTTGTTGTAAAGTCTTCCGTCACTACATCCGACACGACGAATTGGAATACGGCATACCGGAAGCGTCCGGTGTCATTGATTTATGATAGCACCTCACAAATCGCATCGCTTACATTGGGGGATGGTACGGTTCTTTCTGATACTATTTTATACCCGATAGCAGAAACGGCCGTTCTTGTCAATGGATCATCTACTGTTGGAGACAGTCTGCTTGTTTCAAATGTAGGGGGAGATACGGCTTGGATTAAGAACGCATTATCCGGGAATGTTATTGTTGAAAATGTCGGGGATACTGTACTTAAATATAATGTAGATAGCTTAAAAGTACTTACGACAAATCTTTATGATGATTTTAGGGTGTATGCAAATGGCCGATCATTTATGGTTGGTGGAGATATGTCTTCCACGGAGGAAGGTTACATATATACCGATCCTACATCGGTAGATATAGGGATTGATACCGCTGGCGTAATTAGAACTCGACTTCATTTATATAAGTCAGGCGGCCTTAGAAAAGCCTCTCTTGAGGCATACGAAAACGGCATTACTGTTCAATCTACATACGCAGGATTAGATAAGAAAATTCTTGTTAATGTAGGGGATGGTAAGTTAAATATAGATACTCTACCGTTCTATGGGCCGATTGACACGGCATTGTATTGGAACCAATCTACGCATCAAGTTATGCGAGGTCTTGTGTCCGGCGGCGGCGGTAGCGGCACGGTTACTCAAGTAAATGACGGTTATGGTATTTCAGGTGGCCCAATCACAACAACAGGTACACTTGCCGCCGATACATCCGAAATGACAACAAAGAACGACAGAATGAAATTGCGTGATTCTTTGGTTGCTATTTACGACGATGCCGCAGACGTAACGGGGTCAGTACAGTTTAATTCGGGCGGTAATCTTGCGGGGGATGGTGCGAAGTTTTTTTGGGATAACACAAACAAGCGTTTAAATATAGGATCAAATTCGCCAACATCGGATGCTACGATTACTTCTGATAATATCGGTACGGCCACGCAAGAAACAGACGGGGTGACGCTTGCAAATAATACCGCAGCCGCAGACGGGGCGCAGCAACGAAGCCCAAATATTAGCTTCATAGGTCAAGGGTGGAAAACTTCAGCAACGGCAGCAAGCCAAAGAGTTTATATGCGGAACTTCTTGTTGCCTGTTCAGGGGACAACGGAGCCATCTTATCAGCTTACATGGGAGGCGCAGATAGGTTCCGGTTCAAGATTTACTCCATTAGTGCTTGGCACTAACGGCTTACGAATACAGGGCATGAATGGCGGCGCAGGGGGGCTTAGTTTTGCTGCCGGACAAGCATCTGCTAGGACAATATTATCTACAAGCAATTTGGCGTTTAGTTTATCTTCTACGGCGACATCCCCGCATTATAGATTTGCATCTACGTCGTCAATTACTTCGGGCGTTGACCATATGCTAGAGTTTTCTAACGCTGCTGGATTGTTCAATCCTACAAGCGGGACGGGGGAGTTTCATGTCATAGCGATATACCCAAATATTTCGCAGACAGGTGGCGCAAGCGGGGTAACATCCGCAATCAAAATATACAATGAAGACTTGAGCGCAGCGGATTTCCGCGCTATTCAAGCGGATACGGGTAAGGTTATGTTCAACGGGGGATTGTATCTTAGAAGCCAACCCGCAGCCGTTACAACGGGCAACTATACCGTTGGGGGGGATGAAAACTTTATTTACTTGCCGGACTTGACAACTGAAGCCGCAAGTCGTAATGTGGTTATGCCATCTACGGGCATGAAGGGGCGAATCTTGTATGTATTCAATACCAATAGCGATGCTACCTATAAGTGGTCGTTTTCAACAACTACCGTGGAGGATGCTGCGGGTGCTGCGGTGACAACTCTTACCGATCAGAAGTGCTATACTCTTTACTTCTACGGTTCAACATGGAAAGTATTATCAGTTCAATAAACAACAAAATCAACAATCATGAAAAAGTTCATTGCATTTTTTCTTATCCTGATTTCTATTCGCGCCTTCGCCCAAGACAGCACCAATGTTGGCGGCTCCCCGCTTGAGGGATTGCCTTCATGGGTGTATGTTGCTGCCGCCGTTCTGTTGGGAATTTATGAAGTCATCGTAAGGTTTATCCCAACGGTAAATAATTACTCTATCATCGGGATGATTATCAAAGTCATTCGCACCGTTTTCCCGAATAACAAACAAGGCGGTGGGACGTTTCAGGATTAGCCCCAATACCGATTTTTGGGCCACGGTCATGCTTGTCGCAGGGCTTCTTTGCCTTCTGATGGGCATATTAGTCATCCTACAATCTTCATAATTTATGCGTACACACTTGATATACGGTTTGGTTATTGTCGCCATGCTCGCAGCCATTATTTTTCTTTTCCGTGGCGGCTGCAACTCGCCCGTAAGAAACACATTAGAGTATAAAGAACTCGAAAAGAAAAACGCTGAATACGGGGTTATCATAAAACTCAAAACGGATACCATCAATCAGCTTGCCAAAAAGTACGACCAGGATTCGGAAAAGTCGAACGCAATTATCGTATCGCTGACTAAGGAAAAGGAACAGTTGTCGGACATGACCGGGAAACTGAAGTCTTCCGTAACCGATCTTACTTCCCTTTACCGGAAGGCAAGAAGCGAAGCTGACACCGCCGTTGCCTTGTTGCTGGCCGATAACCAATCCAATATGTGTGATGCCTACGTATGGCAGTCGCAACGGGAATTGTTCATTGCGGATAGCCTTATCAACGCTCAAAGGAAGGACATCAACTCGAAGAACGCCTATATCCAGAAGCAAATACAGTTCCGAAATGAGTTTATGTCCATCGCCGCCGCCAAAGATGCGGCTTACGAAAGGCGGCTTCAGATTGTAACGAAGGAAAACAAAAGGTTGAATAATTGGTGGAATAGGTGGGGAGAAAAGGTTGTAGTTGGGGTCGGTGCCGCCGCCATCGGGTATTCGGTCGGACAAATTGCTAAATAAAAAAAAAGCCCCCAAAAATGGGGGTTTCTTTTTACTCGACTGCGGCCAACGATGGTTCATCTTCTTTGATGCCTTTCTGTTGGGCAAGTTCGATTAGTTCCTCTAGGTTCGGGAAATAGTCTTCCGCAGCTTTTAGGTGCTTGGAGTTGGATTCGGTGATCTTGTCCCCGTTGACGATCCGCTTAAACACGTAGTTGATCTTTTGCACCTTCTCCCCAATATCGTCCCGGTAGGCTTGTGGATTTTCATAGTTGTATAATTTGGTCAGGTATCGGCTCCATTCAACCCCCAATGTATTCTTGGCGAATTTGCACGTATCGGGGTTAAAAGTCATTAGCGGCTCAAGGGGCGGCATAATGTCCGTTTGAAGGTAATTGCTCATGGGGAGCAGCCAATTCATGTATTCGGCTCGGTTGTCGCTGCTATCCTCAATGTAAAACTCCCTGATCCGGCAGTCATCCCGGTTGATGTATATGACCTTCCCGGTTTCGATGCCTTCCCCTATCATGTAGTGGGTGGTTTGTAGGCGGTGATTGACGGACGGTTGCCCTCTTTGCTCGATCAAATCCCATACGAAGGCCGAAACACTCTTGCATTCCAGCACGTATTTTTGAAGATTTATCTTGCTACCCCCGGATTCGGCCATTAGAGACGAAATAAGGCGGTCTGCAATCTCGGTGTATATTGGTGGCATCCGAAGCGTTTCCATGAAGAATTTGGCCTCCCTGTTGACCTCACGGGCTGTTTCAGCGTCGATCTCCCCGCCCGCCAGGAAATCCAGCTTCCCGTGGACGGATACCATGCCGGGAATATCCACATTGACCTGACGCTGCTCCCCCTTGAGAATACCCACTCGACTAAGGATGAAAAGCACGATACTTTCCCATACCTTCCCGGCCTCCATCTTGCGCCTTGCATTGGACGTAGGGAGGTTGGTATAGGGTTCACCCTTTATCTTCAGGAAACAGTCAATAAATGACGTTCCCAATTCCGATGCATAAAGGTAGTCCCGCTTCTTGGGGGCATCCGGCTGCATATTGTCAAAAGCCTGATCCCAAACTGACTGTAATGACCATTTCATATTGAAAATTTTTGTTTTATTGATTACTCATTTCATCCATTCCGGCTTGGACGGCATCAATCATTCCTTTTTGTCCAGATGGGGTAAGGTCGTGCCAAAACATCAAACTCATCGCCACCTCCGGCGCTGTTCGGGTGCGGCGGTACATGAATAAATCAAATTCTTTTTCAGGGAATCCGTTTTTGTTTAACCCGCTGTCAAAGTGCCTTACAACAGAGCCGTCATCAGTTACCGATATGATAAAAAGATTATCATATGGCTTCACGAAATCAGGCTTCTTACCGTTTCTATACTTAATATCATACCCCTCCTTCAGCAACCCGTCCGGGCCGAAGGCTTCTAACGTAAATGGAATCTGTTTCATGGTTTATTGATTTAGTTTTTTGATTTGTTCGATTGCCCAATTTGCACCATTGATAAACTGTGCGTAATCCGTGGTATATGACAATTCCTTCTCAAAGTCTTTTTCACTCGGAATTTTAAATTGCCTCTCCCCCGGCTTCCACTCCAGCGGATCATCATCCCATGTCAGGGTGCGTCCGGTAATGGATTGGATTGATTTAGTCGGAAGTTTTACGCACTCCCCCCATTCAACAGGAAACCACACATTTCTAGGACCGTACCTGAATGGGCGTTCATTAAACACCCACTCACTCCCATCCTGATCCACCGCAAACCAGATTGATTGATTGCCTTGTTTCATGGTTTATTGATTTTTTGATTTTGATATTGCGTCTCTCATCAAAGAAATAAGCCTGTTCATAAAGCTGCCATTTATTGGCTTCCCGGTGTCCATCCAGTATTTTACGCTTGCCATTTCAAGACCTCCCCACATAACTTCGATGTGGGCGTTTATTAATTCCTTGAAATCATCCTTAGTTAACTCTTTACTGCCACCCGGCTTCCACTCCAAAGGTTCATCCTCCCATGTCAGGGTGCGTCCTGTTATGGCTTGGATTGCTCCGGGGAATAACCTATCAGAATCTTCCTCGTTATTCATGTGGTCAATTCGCCAGTATTCGTCCTTGTATCTTTTTGGCTTAACTGTAAACCAAAACTCTATCCCATCCTCATCCACCGCAAACCAGATACTATTGTTGCTCATGTGAGTATGCTTTTATTTCATTTTCATGTGTTCTAATCCATAACCCCTTAAAATCAACCATGTACCAACCGTTGCCGAAATAGTCAATGATCTGACCTATTCTGCCGTCAACAATAACGAACTGTGCAAACTTAAACTTGCTGCTCATTGCCGTATTTTTCGGTTAGGAATAATTCAAACAGTTCATGTGAATCTGCGGCATCTTCATCACCATTCGCCCATGAACCGTCCGGGTAAGAAGCGAACTGATTTTTAATAAGCCAATTAAGAAAATCAGGCGAGTGTTCCAGCCCCTTGATGAAGGCGGCACGCTTTTCATGAATAGCGTCGTTATGCCAAAAATGTACATGATCCGGGAACTCCCGTTCAGCTAATTGTTCTTTGGTCATGGCTAAAAGTTTGGTGAAGGTAGTATTTCTCTGATGTAGTCGCATTGTTTGGCCCATGCGGCAGACCTTGCCGCATCCATTTCCGCATCCAATGCCGCAGACCTTGCCGCATCCATTTCCGAAGACCTTGCCGAATCCCATGCCGCATCCCTTGCCGCAGCCCTTGCCGCAGCCATTGCCGCATCCCTTGCCGCATCCCTTGCCACATCCCATGCCGCATCCCATGCCGCATCCCATGCCGCAGACCTTGCCGCAGCCAATTCTTCTTTCGTAGCCCGTCCATTAGCGTATCTCTCAGCAACATCCAAAGCGTTAATACTTCTTTCGTCTTTCATTAAATGCTGCACATCTCTTGCACAACGGACAGCAAATAAACGCAATTCTTTGTCAGATAGCCAGTTTTTTTTATCAATCAACCATAACATCCGATCAGATCTTTTACAGGAATCCCATGCATCCTGGAATGTTTTAAATCCGCTTGCCCAATTTACTGCATCCTCGCAGGCATCAAGTTCTTTTAGTTTTTCAATCCAGTTGTTCATGTTTCACCCCCGTAACCTCCGGGGTGGGGTTTAAGTGGGAGCAACGGTATTGTTGCCCCCTGTTTGATGGTTATGAATCCTACTTGTTGAACTTCCCGGTAGGGCTTGCATTGTTTCTGCATTTCATGTTGCCATTGGTATGGTCATTCCACTTTTTGCCGTTCTTTACCCAATAGTTATCAGAACGAAGTGCCATGCAACTGCTCATGAATATAACAGACAAGAGCGTAAGGAAGGTGATTGCCTTTTTCATTGTTTATTGATTTGGTTTGTTTAATGCTTCGATTAGTGCATCCGCTTGCCTTACTGCGGCTGCGGCGTACATTGGGATTAGCTTTTCGGTTTCCACTTTCATTTTCGCAAAGGCATCCGATATGTCGGAGTTAGCGCATACCCCCGAAAGAATAAGTGCCGCAAAGTATTCCCTTTTGGTCAATCCAGAGTAGGAGTAGTTACCATCGGGCATATCGCCATTGCTGCGATCTTCTGCCGGGAATGCTAGGTGATTTGCTTTAGTCATGGTTTTCTTATTTGATTGATTCAATAAATTCAAACTTGATCTCATCTTGCCCCCGGACAAGTTCTGTTGCCCATACATAAACGCTGCCGGACTTTGCAAGTTCATTGAGGGTGGCGATGGCGTTGCTGCCCAATACGCCAATGTTCTCAATGAATACCATTGACGGGTTGTTCTTCGTCCATATTTGGAAGGCAAACTGATACAGTTCCGATTCAGAAAGTTGCGCCATTGTCTTCCCATTGACGTACACGCCAATAGGCTTACCGTCAATGGATTCTTCCGTAACAACTTCAAGGCCATCAATCGGGGGCAATACGTCTGCCACAAGGTTACGTAACAATTCACGGATTCCGTCTTTTTTGGTGTCGGCACGGGCAACAAGGGTTTCCAATTCATCCATTTCTTTCTTCTGTTGCTGCACCCGATCCCATTCCTTTTTGGCGGCCAAGTATTCGCTGATGCCCATAAATTCGGATTGGGCATCGTCAAACTTTTGAATAACGTCTTTATTTGACGCGAGGTACTTTTCGCCGTTTTCAATCCTTTCTTTTGTTTTGGCAAGTTCGATGCGCTTGGACTGAAGCCTCATTTCAAGGTCTTCAATTTCTTCTTCGATTGCCAATGTCCGGGCCTGAAGTTGGCCTATTTCAATAGCGGCTTGATTGTAGGTGGATTTGGCAGCGGTGGCCTTGTCAAGTTTGGCCTTAGCGTCTTCAATGGTCTTTACTTCTTTGTATTTCTTTTCGGACTGCTCCCAATTCAAATACAGTTCGCTTTGGGACAAGACTTTCTTGATAGATTCGTATTCCCGGTTAGCTACCTTCCGTGCTTCGGTGACTTCCTTCAATCCTTCATTGAGTTTGGCTTCCTTCTCAAGAACTTCCTTTGGCACATTGAGCATGGAATAAAGCCATGATACCTGATCCTTGCCCTTGTTTTCCTTCAATGGCATGGGCGATACGCCGATGTTTCCAATGATCTTCCGCACCAATGTTTTTGGTTCATCTTCTGCCTTCCATACTTCATTGCCTTCATCGTCCTTGTATAGCTTCAGCAAACGGAACATCGTCTTGGTGGCCTGAATCCTGTATTGGGATTTACCGTATGAAAATTCCGTTTGAATGTTGAGCGTCTTGTCCTTGTTGTTTACAAGGTTGTCTGTCTTGAATCCGAACTCATGGCCGCAAGCATAGAGCAAGGCATTGATGAATGAAGTCTTCCCTGCCCCCTGGTCGCCCGATACTTTCCCGATTCGCTTGCCTTTATTAAACTCGCTGAAGTCAATTACGATGGGATGTTCTTTGTTGATCCCACCACATGAGTTAATTTCAAACTTTTTGAATGTCAACATGGTTGTCGTGTTTAAATGTGTTTGTAAAGATAATACGTAATACTAGCAATAGCAAAAATTATTGTTAATGTCTTGAAAAGTTTAGGATTATGCCATACCGGAGGATCGGTCAGCGGGGGCTGAAGATGGACTGCGTACATGAAGTCTTTAACGTCTTGATAGATTATTTCTTTGTCTTGCGCCCAATATTCCCGAAAGGTAAGGGTGGTAAGAAATATTTCGTACTTTCCGCAATTCATCCACCCGATTGGTTTTACCATCCTCCCTTCATTGAGAATCCAGGATTCAAAAATAGACGGATCGGATACCATTTTGTATCGGTGGCCGCGACTGTCATGGCAAAAGATGGACATGGCTCTTTTCTGAAGTTTAACGCTATCTACTTGCATATGGCTGCATTTTACTTGGTATTGTTTTATTTAACTCTAGTAACGGTGGCCCCTCTCCAATAATATGTGCATACTAATATTCCGGCCTTTTCCATTGACTTCAATGTTGATGTGTGTGTTTTTACTATTGGGTTCCATCCTGTTGATGGTATTGGGTCTATTGAATATTCACTTGTGGCAATATGTTTTGCCTCCCCAATGGGTAGTATTTGAATTAATGTTTCTTTGTTTGCGTTCATAAACTTTTTTTTATTCGTATGAAAGATGGGAGATAATCAGTTCAAATTCCCATTCAGTAAAAAATACTGGCATGGGTGCTATTTTGCCTACTTTTGACGGAATTTCATTAAATCGAATTTCTGCGCTAATTAGCTTTTCTGTTCCTTCAATCGGATCTCCTATTTCAGGTGCATCGGATTCTGGACGGTACTTGTCAATTTTATATTTGTATTGCACAACTAGGTGCGCAAACAAGCCAATGCGAAAAGTATCTTCTGAAGTTTGATATGGCATATGTTTTCGGTTTTACTTTCGACAAAAAAATAAGACTGCAATAAGTATGGCAATGAATTGATAAAATAGTTCTTCTTTTGTTTTTTTCATGTTAATCTTTGTTTTCAAGAAACGGTGTGTAATAGGCGATAATAAGGTCAATATACATTTTATACTCTTTGATCTGTTGTTCGGTGTATTCTTCCATTCTACCTACTTTCTCGTATATATTCAGCCATTCCTGAAATCTACGGATATGACATCCTATTTTTATTTTGCCATGCCCGTAATAGTTTACGATATGCTTTGATCCAATAATATAAATGCTGTTTATTTTTGTAAAGTCTGCCCATTCGCCAATGGATGCCCTTTCGCCAATGGATGCCCTTTCGCCAATGGATGCCTTTGCGCCAATGGATGCCCATTCGCCAATGGATGCCCTTTCGCCAATGGATGCCCTTTCGCCAATGGATGCCCTTTCGCCAATGGATGCCCTTTCGCCAATGGAT
>JACCDR011532412.1_pt1 | contig 66572 bp, 53 predicted proteins | sample 7446431 | NCBI WGS metagenome assembly JACCDR01 (sample SAMN15323443, study PRJNA562643) | freshwater metagenome | isolation source: river surface water | place: USA:Blue River Watershed | collected 2017-08-17 | reverse complement strand
TCAGCGACAACAGGCATGTCTTGAGGGCAATCATAGTTGCGTTTGAAAACAAACACACCCTCAATAACGATGTGTCTGCGAATTAACAGTAATCCGTCATGTGTCGTGACCTTTCTATGCTTAGCTGCAGCATCAGACCCAAAAGCCAAATTCCCTATTTTAGTCACGGCATATTCCGCTTCACCGAGGCGGTTACTTTAACCATCACGGCCGTTTTAGTCAATGACACCACGACCAGCTACCGCTGGTTACTGCACACTTCGCAACAAGGATCTCATATGCAATAGCGCCAGCAAAGGCCAATGATTTCTATCGCAATGGGGCTGAATAGCTGCTGAACATGTTGTGTTTGAAAAATGGTTGTATTCAATCAACGCCACTTTAGAGGTTAGCGCTCTGGTGAGAACCTAGGTGAAAAGTCAGCTAACACGCGAGGTCATACATTCGGATTAGACGATTACGGGTTATACGGCTGCGGATTAAGGCATCGGTGCAGAGCAACAGGCCATCAGCAAAGCCGCGGCATGGCTGTACCATTCAAAAACCACATACAAGCCGCGTATTTAATATTTATAGGAAGGACGCTGCAGGTGTCAGTGCAACCTGCACCGACACCCTCAGCAAAACATCAAGATACATCAAGGTACTTCAAGCGTTGAACAGGTTATTTCTGCCCAAAGATCAAGAAATACGCTACCGCACCAATCAGTACCGGTGAGACCACCGCGGCCATTAGGCGGAAAATCGACAATACCGTATTGCCACATTCCTGCGCCAACACGGCACGGATTTCGGGCCAAATACGCCAGCCGGCAAAGACGGCTGCAAACATACCGCCCAGCGGCATCAATAGATTTGAGGCGATAAAGTCCATCAAATCAAACGGGGTTTTGCCCATGATGGATAAATCACCGGCCATACTGCCGAATGATAAGGCGGCAGGCACACTTAAAATCAAATAGTTACTGACGGCAACCACAATAGTGGCCGTTTTGCGCGCCATGCCGTATTCGTCGATTAAAAACGCCACTACAGGTTCCAGAATGGAAATAGAGGAGGTCACCGCGGCAAACAGCAACAACGCGAAAAATACGATAGCCAATAGCTGTCCACCGGCCATTTGGGCAAACAAGGCTGGCATAGTGATAAAGGTTAAACCGGGGCCTGCCGCTGGGTCGACATTAAACGCAAACACCGCAGGTAAAATCATTAAACCCGCCAACACACTGGCCATGGTCGCCAAGCCTGCAATCCAGAGACCGGCGTTGACCACTTTGGTTTCATGGCTTAAGTAGGAGCCATAAGCAATCATTAAACCCGCACCCACCGACAAGGAAAATACCGCTAACCCCAGTGCATCTAGTACCATCCGAACCGATAATTTGCTCCAATCTGGGGTAATAAAATACATCACACCTTCCATGGCGCCGGGTAATGATAAGCTGCGATATACCAAAAACAGCATCAGGATAAACAAACCTGGCATCAATATTTTACAAATCCGTTCAATACCTGCTTGTACACCGGCAATAACAATTACCGCAGTAATCGCCATAAAAACAGCGGTATAACTGAGTGCCGCCGTTGGGTTACCAATAAAATCGGTAAAAATACTACCTAGCAGCTTGGCATCGGTGGTCAAAATATCGCCTTTCATGGCTTCGACAATATAGGCAATAGTCCAGCCACCGACCACACAGTAAAAACCAAGAATTAAGTACACACAAAGCACGGAAATCCAACCGGCCCAATGCCATTTGCCTTTGCCTAACGCGCGATAGGCTGAAGTGGCAGATTTTTTGGCACTACGGCCAATCATCATTTCGGCCAACATCATGACCACACCGACAGAGAACACACAGGCCAGGTAAACCAACAAGAAAACACCGCCACCATTGGCACCGGCGACATAAGGGAATTTCCAAATAGCACCTAGGCCGACGGCAGATCCGGCAGCGGCCAGGATAAAACCAATCTTCGAGCCCCAGCTGCCACGATTGACAGAAGTTTGCGTCATAATGTTCTCGCGCTGTTAGTTAAACGTTATTGTTTTATTTTTTGACCGCAGCAATGTAGAGGAAAGCAGGGCCGAATTGCAATCAAAAATGTGCACAGGCCGTTAAACGAAGCCATCTTTGCGACGATAGGACAAAATCAAAGCAGTGCTAAGTAAAAAATTTACCGCGATGTTTGAGTCGCGTCGCTGCCATTACTCCAAACGATGGTGTGGCTGCACCGAGGATGTAAAGTGGCTGTACTGACCTGTTTTAAACAGGCCACATCATTATTTTTGGCGATGGATTTTTCCTACGCGTTAGACAGCATGCAGAGACTAACAGTTGAAACTGAGTGACAAAACTCAGTGTAAAGCCGCGTTTTAGCGTGTAGCCTCGAGCAATTTAGCTTTTGCTATGCCTCCCACAGTCTCATCAAAACATCAGTGTTAAGTCGCAAGCTGGCCTTCAGGCCTGATAGCGCGATACACTACCCACTTTGAATAGGTGATGCGTTTGCCAGGTTATGCCGATGTGTTTGCATGCCGAGCGGATGATGCAGCTGGTATGAACGAACTAAGGATAAACAATGCGGTTGGATAAATTTATTTGTGATTGTACCGGGTTAACACGCAGCCAAGCTGGCAAAGTGATCCGCCAAGGTCTAGTGACCCTCAACCAGCAGTTGGTGAAGCAACCGGCTACTGCGGTACAACCCACCGATAGCATCACTTTGGACGACGAGCCGCTGTATTTACAAGGTCCACGTTATATTGTGATGCACAAACCCGCCGGTGTGGTGTGTTCAACTGATGATCCTGACCACAACACAGTTTTTAGTTTGATGGACGAACCTAACATCGAAAAACTGCATACTGTTGGTCGTTTAGATTTAGATACCACAGGGTTATTGCTGATCACCGATGATGGCCAATGGTCACACCGCATAAGTTCGCCAAAACATCATTGTGCCAAAACGTACCGCGCATGGTTGGCCGATCCGGTGGATGCGTCTGCCATCGCATTATTTGCCGACGGCGTGATGTTGCGCGGTGAAAAAACACCGACCAAACCCGCACAGTTACAACTGATTAGCCCGACAGAAGCGCTGCTGACCATCCACGAAGGTCGTTATCATCAAGTTAAACGGATGTTTGCCGCTATCGGCAATAAAGTGGAAAAACTACATCGCGAACAAATTGGCGGCTTGATGTTGGCAGCCGATTTAGCCGAAGGTGAGTACCGTGATTTAACCGCTGAAGAACTGGCGTTATTGGGATAGTTTTTGGGATAACTGCCGCGCTCATGGCGGCTGATGATGTCAGATTTAGCGGTGTTGGCCACATATTGATAGCATCGCATAAGCCGCAAACCGCGTATTAAAAGCTGCGATAGCACACCATAAACACCTGACTCTAAAACAGAAAAAAACTGTATAAAAAAAACACTGTCCAGACCAGCCAAAACTGCGTAAAATATATGCATTCGCGTAGCCGGTATTTCTAAACAGGATTTATTATGCAGTTATCTGGTTTATCACGGTTGGTCGTCGCGTCCACTGTCGCACTCAGCCTTTTTACGTCGCAAGCCAATGCCAGCCTGATCACCAATGGCAGCTTTGAAGACAACATTCGCCCCGCCAATAGCTGGACCGTGATGGAAGCCACTAAAGTGCCTGGCTGGAGCGGTAGCAACATTGAGATTTGGCATGGTCTGCAAGGTGTGAACGCCGCGGATGGCAAAAATCATATCGAGCTCAATGCGGATGGCGCCAACAACGGCAGTTGGTTTATTTTCCAAAACTTTGCCACTGTGGTAGGTCAGGACTATCAACTGTCGTTCGCCTATCGTGCGCGCACCGGGACCAACTTATTGAGCTCGGAAGCGTTTCGGGTTGATGTGGGTTCACTCAGCCAAGTGATCGATGACCATGTCACCGGCAGCTGGCGTAATTTTAGCGGTCGTTTTACCGCGCAAGCTAATCAAACAACGCTCCGCTTCACCTCGCTCAATACTGGGACTGTCGGTAATTTTCTCGACAATGTGGTGGTCGTGTCTGCCACACCAAATAACGCCGCAGTGCCATTAACACCCACCTTGGGCTTTTTGGCCATGGGGTTATTGGGTTTTATGTTAGTACGTCGCCAACGCGATTAATATCAGGGTTACCAGCCACTGCGTTGTTCTAGCAGTTGATGTGGTTCACAAAATCTAAATTCATATTATCCGAAGGGCAACACAGCGTTGCCCTTTTTTATGGCGTATTATCCGCCGTAGTTCTCTTCAGAAACCTCTTCGCCAACGAATTGACCATATTTTTTGCCACGACTTTGTTTTAACTGAACATCGGTTGAGCGAGGTTGCACACAGACACCTCAACCACCGCAATGATATTTTCAGCGTACAGCTGTCCAGGGTTACAAAGCTTGCAGCTTGGCGAAAAACCGCTATCGTTCAGCAAATAAATTTAGCAATTTAATTTAGTCAAGCCTTAACAATTAGAATATTCTAATATATTCTTATATCAGAATTTGCTAATTAGCGGCCACATTCGAGGAACCTATGACCATGCAGCAACAGTCCCTGGACCCGTCTTTCACCACCAACGCCACCCTGAGGGGTCGTTCATCGTTGATGTTTCGCTTGCACCATTGGCTTAACCATTGCCTTAACCATGGCCGAAAATTTAGTTTACCGCTGCTGCTCAGCAGCATGCTGTTATCGCATGCAACCCTGCAGGCAAACGAAGCGCAAAGCCTCACCACCCAAACATCAGCTCCTCAGAGCCCTCAGCCACATAGCCCTCAGCCCCATAGCAACAGCACTTGGTATGAAGTACGCGATGAAATGATGCCGCAGTGGCTGAATTTGACTGCCACGGTCGAGGCGGTGGCGCAAAGCACCGTTTCGGCGCAGACCTCAGGTCGCATTGTCGAATTGCCATTTGATGTCAATGACTTAGTGCCACAAGGCGCTATCATCGTTCGGTTTACCGATACCGAACAATTGGCGCGGTTGGCACAAGCGCAAGCCGCGCTAAAAGAGGTGCAAAGTCGATTGGACGAGCAGCGTAGCGAATTTAGCCGTGTGAACGATCTGTTTAGCAAAGGCTTGGTGGCCAAGGCGGCGATTGATGTCGCATCGGCGAACCTGAAAGCGGCCACCGCACGTCAACAACAGGCCAAGGCTGCCGTCGACGAAGCGCAAGAACAACTCGAGCAAACCCGAGTCCGAGCCCCCTACGCCGGCATAGTGCAACAGCGCCATGTCCAGGTGGGCGAATTAGCCCAGCCGGGCACCCCCTTGTTAACCGGATTAAGCTTGGAACATCTGCGGCTGCAAAGCTATGTACCACAATCGTTGTGGCGGGCCGTTCATGCCAGTGTGCAGCACCAAGCGACTTTCACAGCTGAACATGCGACGGCAACAAGCATGCCGGTAGCTGCGCGTTTAGTGCTCAGTGCTGATGTATCGGCGCAAAACCTCACTGACGTCGCAAATGCAGCAATGCCAACGCTCGCAGCCACCACCACAGCACCTACAACGACTAGCACCGTTTCACTCCAAGATGCACGCTTCTCGTTGTCACCTCATGCCGATCGCCAAAGTCGCAGTCATCTGTTACGCATCGAACTCCCCAAAGCCGATTACAGCCAATTGGGTTTAACGCCCGGCAGTTGGCAACGGTTACAAATTCCACTGGGAACCGCCGCCGAGCGCTGGATCCCACGCCGCGCCGTGTTGTGGCGCGGTAATGTCAGTGCCGTTTGGCGTCACCACGCCACTAATAGCAGTACCGACAACCCGAGCAATACCGCAAGACTAACGCTGCAGCCAGTGCGGCTCGGTGCGACTGAAGGCGATAAAGTTCAAGTCCTGAGCGGACTCAACCTTGGCGATAAGATTGCCACCGATGCCGCCAGCATACTGCAGCAGCAACGCCAAGCCACAGCAGAAACCACAGCACAAGACAGCCGTCATGAATAACTGCGAACCAATGATCACACACATGCATGGCAACCTATCCAAAGTCGCGGAGGATCTATGTCGTTGAAATTGGGAATATCCGGCCGTTTAGCAGCCCTGTTTAAACAAAACCAAATCACGCCACTGCTGGCTTTGGTTGGTTTTTTGTTGGGCTTATTCGCGGTGTTGGTCACGCCTCGTGAAGAAGAACCGCAAATTGAAGTGACCTTTGCCAATGTATTTATTCCCTACCAAGGCGCGAGTGCCGCTATGGTGGCGGAGCACGTCGCGATCCCAGCCGAAAAAATCATCGCCGAAATTGCCGGCGTCGAACATATCTATTCCGTATCCGAACCTGGCCGCGCGGTGTTGACGGTGCAGTTTAAGGTCGGACAAGCCCGCACGGATGCACTAGTTCGCCTCTACAACGCCTTCTATGCCAATGCGGATTGGCAACCGCAAGATAGCCAGATTGGTCCAGTGCTGATAAAACCCAAAGGCATTGATGATGTGCCTATTTTTGCCATTACACTTTGGAGTAAAAACCCAGCAATTACACCGCGTGATTTGCTAGATAGTGCACGCGGCCTTGAAGCGGAATTGCAGCAAGTATCAGGGACTCGTGATATCTACAGTATTGGCGGGACAGCCCCTCATGTCGCCGTGTGGCTAGATCCGGTGAAACTACATGCCTATGGTTTAAGCCTGCCGCTATTGCAACAGCGCTTGCAACAGGCGCAAACCGTCAGCCAAAGCCAAGGTTTACTTCAGCCAGACCAACACATTCGCGTGGATGCCGGTTACTGGCTGAGTACCCCCGAACAACTGGGTGATCTGGTGATCGCCGTACAGCAGGAACCGAGCGAGACGAACAGCGCCAATGGAACCACCGCAGCTCGCCCGGTGTATTTGCGCGATGTAGCGCGCATCGACGTTGATGGTAAAGCGCCGCAACACTATGTGCAGCATTGGTTCAAATCTCCAAACGGCACCACTGCAGATCCGCGTAAAGATCAGAATGCGCCCAACCCCATCGATAGCCATGCACAAAACAATGGATACAACCTAGATAGCGGCGCTGTCACCTCAAGTCCTGCCGTAACCCTGGTCGTCGCCAAACAATCAGGCATGAACGCGGTGGATGTCACCCACGCGGTTGAAGCCAAACTGGCCGATTTAACAAAGTATTATTTAGCCCGTGACATTGAAATCACCGTGAGCCGTAACTATGGGGCAACGGCGAAAGATAAAGCCGACACCCTCATCCATAAATTATTGTTTGCCACCCTCTCGGTGGTGCTGTTGGTCGGTTTTGCTTTGGGGTGGCGCGAGGCCTTTGTGGTGGGCATGGCAGTGATTATTACCCTCGCCCTCACACTATTTGCGTCTTGGGCCTATGGTTTTACCTTAAATAGGGTGTCGTTGTTTGCACTGATTTTTTCCATCGGCATCTTGGTGGATGACGCTATCGTGGTGGTAGAAAATCTTCATCGGCACTGGTTGATGGGGAAACAATCGCTCAAAGATGCGATCCCACTGGCAGTTGAAGAGGTTGGCGCGCCCACTATTTTAGCCACCTTCACCGTGATCGCGGCGTTGCTGCCAATGGCCTTTGTCAGTGGCCTGATGGGGCCTTACATGAGCCCGATCCCACTTAATGCCAGCATGGGCATGCTGCTCTCCTTACTGGTGGCGTTTATCTTTACACCTTGGCTGTTTTTACGGGTATTTGCGAACAAAACTGCGCCTAATACATCACATGGTGGGTCGGCTGATCAGCATGACGAGGTCGATAGCCGGTTAGAGGCGTTATTTCGCCGCCTGATGCATCCCATGCTGCAACAGCGCAACGGCCGGGCAGCTCGGGTCAAATTATTGCTCAGCTTGCTGCTTGCCATCGCCGTTGCTATCGCTATGGTACCGGCGCATTGGGTGGTGCTAAAAATGCTACCCTTTGATAATAAATCAGAATTTCAGGTGGTGGTGGATTTGCCTGAGGGTAGCACCCTCGAGCAAACACAGCAGGTGCTGGCGCAAATTAGCCACAGCCTTGCGCAGCAGCCTGAAGTCACGCACCTGCAAACCTATGCCGGCACCGCTGCCCCCATTAATTTTAATGGCTTGGTGCGGCAATACTATTTACGGCGGCAGCCTTGGCAAGGTGATGTGCAAGTAAACCTGTCGGCACGACAAGATCGCACCGAGCAAAGTCATGCCATCGCCCTGCGGGTGCGGCCAGCATTAGCCGCCATTGCGCAAACAACCGGTGCCAGCATTAAAGTGGTGGAAGTCCCGCCAGGCCCGCCCGTCATGGCGCCTTTAGTCGCAGAAGTCTATGGGCCAGATTATGCTTCACAGCTCGCTGCCGCCAAGCATATCAGTCACTTATTTATGCAGGTTGACGATATCGTCGATGTTGATACCACCCAAGAAGCCCCACAACGGCATTGGCTGTGGCAAGTTGATCAACAAAAAGCCGCACAAATGGGGGTGGCGGTTGCCAGCGTCAGTCAGAGTGTTCAGATGGCCGTTGATGGTGTTGCTGCCGGTTATTTGCGTACTGAGCATCAGCGTAAACCTATACCGGTATGGTTGCAGTTGGATGCAACAAGCCTGAGCTCGCCACATGATATGGCCATGTTGCCTATACCAAGTAACAGCTCGCATACGAATAGCGGCATGGTTAGTTTGGCGGATGTTGCCAGCAAAACTGAACAGCAGCGCGAAAATACTATTTATCGCAAAGACTTACGACCGGTGGTGTTTGTCACCGCCGACCTTGCCGGTGGCCTCGATAGCCCACTTTATGGCATGCTCAGTGTCAGTGATCGGCTGGCGCACAGCCCATGGCCACAGCACAATGACGCATCGCCGTTGCCCGGCGTCATACCGCAGCACTTTTTTAGCGCTCCTGCCCATACCGACCAGATCAGCCTGAAATGGGATGGTGAATGGCAAATTACCTTTGAAACCTTCCGCGATATGGGCATTGCCTATGGCGTGGGTCTGATCTTAATTTACCTGCTGGTGGTCGCGCAGTTTAAATCCTACAAAGTGCCGCTCATCATTATGGCGCCTATTCCACTGACCTTGATTGGCATCATGCCTGGGCATTGGTTGTTGGATACCCAATTTACCGCCACGTCGATGATCGGCATGATTGCCTTGGCGGGCATCATAGTCCGCAATTCTATTTTGTTGGTGGATTATATCCAGCAGCAAGTGAGTCAAGGCACGGCGCTTGATATCGCCGTGATCCATGCTTCGGCGGTACGCGCACGCCCTATTTTATTGACGGCTCTGGCTGCCATGTTGGGTGCTTTTTTTATCCTTGATGACCCCATCTTCGGTGGACTGGCGGTGGCGCTGATTTTCGGTATTTTGGTATCAACGCTACTGACACTGGTAGTGATCCCGGTGGTGTACTATGCCTACCACTATCGTTAGGCATATCACTACTGTTATACCTATCACGACCGCAGGCGATATCACTATCGTTCGGGCACATCACCCCGTAGGTACATAACCGCGGTGATTGCATCCGTAATGGCATCGCTCATAACACCAGGCGCAGCGTCGGTCTGACGTTGCGCCTGATGGTTACTGCCAACACAACATCACAAACAGCGGCAGAAAATATCAGCTCGCACATGGTCGAGCAGCCCCCCCCTGAAACATCCCTTAATCTTCAAACGCTTAACATTCACCCACTAACAACATAGAACGCGCTGACATATCCCTTGCGACAGCATTTGGCACATCGCTGAGGCAAATGTTGCTTTAAAGTAAAAATAAATACCAATTTAAACTTTACATTAACTATTTATAAACAATACTTGAAGCATGGTTCAGTATAAGGGGCTGTGTATGACAAGGTTATTCCGTCAATCGGCATTGGATGCAATTGCCCAGCCCAAGCATGGTCATCCCTTGCAAGCATTACATTATTCAGCGCGTTGGGGGCATGCGTTATTACTCATCGCGGTGGGCACCAGCGCTAGTTTTTTAAGCCTTGCCAGCATGGATCGTAAAACCACAGTGCAAGGATATGTCGCGCCCAATCAAGGCATCGCCAAACTGATCGCACCACGTGCAGGCGTCATCGAACTGTTGGTGACACCTGGTCGCGAGGTCGTTGCCGGTCAAGCGTTATTACGGATCCAAACCACCGATGCCTTTGTCAGCCAACCGTTGGCCTTCGGCACCACATCTTTGTCTACACCGATCCCGCATGCCGCCTCGGCGCATACAGCCATGGCAACGCCAGCAATGACCGCCGGAAACGCCACGCCGGGCGCGCTTTATCAGCATCTGCAGCATAATTTACAGCAGCAACAGCAATGGCTCAGCCAGCAGCAAGACGCCGCCTTAGCTCAGTACAAAGCACAGCAAGAACAACTGGATCAGCAGCTGGCGCAGTGTCGCTTGTTACTTCGGCAACAACAACAACACAGCCAAATCTTGCAGCAACGCTATCAATTACAACAAGTTAGATACCAAGAACACTTGCGTTTACAACAGCAAGGTGCGCTCAGCATGGATGAACAGCGCCGTCAGCATGATCTGGTCTTGCAACTGCAAACACAGCAGCAATCACAGCTGGTTTCCGCACAACAGCAGCAGCAACTTTGTCGTGACATCAGCGCTAAATTGACGCAATTACCTGCTATTTGGCAGCAACAACGCAGCCAATTTGCCGCAGAAGCTGAGCGTTTACAACAACAGCATATAGAACAACAAGCGCGAGCGGCCTTAGTGATCACGGCGCCGATTAGCGGCACTGTGACTAATTTGATGGTCGATGCCGGCCAAAGCGTCGCGCCTGGCACTGTGCTACTGAGTATTTTGCCGCGCGATGCCAAGTTACAGGCGGTGTTATTAGTTCCGACCCATGCGTTTGGTTTTATCGCCACAGGTCAAACCGCGCGCCTGCGATTTGCCGCTTTTCCTTACCAACGATTTGGCACTGTCCTCGGCCGCATCATGGGGAAGCCACAGCATATTTTATTACCAGGCGATGCCCAATTACCGCTGCCAATCCACGAACCTGTGTATCGGGTTGATGTGGAGTTATCAGCGCAACAAATCCGTGCTTATCAACAACAAATCCCACTGCAATCGGGCATGTTGCTAAGCGCCGATGTTGTACTCGAGCAACGTCGTTTATGGACGTGGTTGCTCGATCCGCTGCTAAGCCTGCGTGGCAGGCTTTGATATTGATGAACCGTGGAGAATCACTATGCAATTATTAACTATGGCGGAAGTACAGATGGTCAATGGTGGTGATGCGTTTGATGTTGCATCGTCCGCTATCGGTGGTGCAGGCATTGGGGCCGCTGCCTTTGGTGGCTGGTCCACAGTGGCAGCAGCCGGGCTTTGCGCGACGCCGGCGGGTTGGGTTGGATTGGGTTTAATTGCCGTAGGCGCCGCTGTTGGTGCTTATGTTGGCGAATCAGAATAAGGAGCTTAACTATGTACACATTATCACAGAACGAACTTATCCAGATCCAAGGTGGTTCCGCCGTTGGTGCCATATTTGCTTTTGGTGAAGGTGCCGGCGCCGGTGGCGCCGCGGGTGCCATGATTGGTTTTCAGGTTGGCGGTGTCTATGGGGCTATTGCCGGTGGTGTCGGTGGGGCTGTGGTTGGTGGCGTCATTGGTGCCGCTGACTATATTGCCGATACCATTCAGGCCGATGGCGGCAACCCGTTTTAACCTGGTTGCGACATCGCCGTCATGGCTTATTAGTCATAAGCTTGCTGGTCATAAGCTTGCTGGTTATAGGCTTGAATTGAACCTGAGCTAAGCGCTGCGACCGGCGCCAATCACTAACGAACGTCATCGTAGGGAGTCATCACCTGCGATGGCGGATCGTTGGCCACGGCGAATCGCTGTGTTCATCTGCATCTTTCGCAGCGCTAGAACTTAGGCACCGCTAAAGAATGATGCAAGCGAATGATGCAGGCATGACAGTGAACTCCCTGAAGGAACACCAGATGATTTATCAAGCAGAACGCAGTGAATGTGGCCTCGCCTGTGTTGCCATGGTCGCGGCACATCATGGTTTACAACTGGATCTGAGTAGTCTGCGGCATCGTTTTCAAAGCACCTTATATGGTGCATCCATGCATCAATTGATGGATGTGTGTCAGCAATTGCACTTACAACCAAGGCCGGTACGGCTGGAACTGCACGAAGTATCACAACTTCAGCTACCTTGTATTTTACACTGGCAGTTCAATCATTTTGTCGTACTGCGCCACGTCGGGCGTAACAGCGTGATCATTTTAGATCCCGCCCAAGGTGAACGTCAGATCCGCTTTAGCGAACTTGATCAATGTTTCACTGGCATAGCCTTAGAAATCAGTCCAGCCATCAACTTCAAAGCACAAGATCTTCGTACCCCGCTCCGCTATCGCGACTTTCTCCCCATGTTGCAGGGGATCTGGCCACAATTTTTACCGCTCATGTTGCTGATCCTCTTGTTACAGTGTTTTGTGTTGATCACGCCCTATTATCAACAATTGGTGATCGATGAAGTGCTGCAAAGCAATGACCTGCCGATGCTGCAAGTATTGGCACTGGGGTTTAGTTTGCTGTTGTTGTTTCAGCTATCCGCACAATGGTTTCGTGGCCGCTTGCTACTCAAAATCAGCGCCATCTGTAATTACCACATCGCCGCCCCTATGGCGCTGCATTTGTTTTGCTTGCCACTGAATTTTTTCGCCCGCCGCCATCTGGGCGATATTTTATCGCGCTTTCATGCATTGCAACCGATTCGGCAACTTTGCACTGAGCAATTGCCGCATGCTCTGATTGATCTGTTATTTGCTATCTCGCTCGCCATCATGTTGTGGTGGTATCAACCGCAGTTGGCGCTGGTAGTCGCCGTCAGTACCTTGTTTTATGTGGGCTTACGGCTACTGTTGTTTCGACCTTTGTGGCTGCAAACGGAACGCTTGATCATGACACAAGCCAAAGAGCAGAGCTTTTTTATGGAGTCCATCAAAGCCATTGAAAGCATTCAATTGGCCGGCCAGCAAAGTTTTCGACAGCAACGCTGGTTACAGCACTATACCGACACCCTCAATCAGCAGTTTCAATTAGGCCGCTGGCAATTGTGGGGGCAAAGTGGTCAACAACTGTTTAGTGGGCTAGAGCATATCGTGGTGATTTATCTGGCCGCGCACGCGGTGTTGGCACAGCAATTTAGTGTCGGCATGTTGTTTGCGTTTATGGCTTATAAAACACAGTTTAATACTCGGATCCAAAGTGTGATCGATGCCGGCATTGCCTGGCATCTGACCCGGCTGCATTTGCAGCGTTTGGCCGATCTTATGCACCAAAGTGCCGAACCTTTGCCAGATCCAAGCCGTGCAGTGAGCCAAGCTGCGGGCTCCACGGCGGGACTAGCTATCCGCTGCGTGGATCTGTGTTATCGACACGACAGCTTGCAGCCATGGTTATTTCAAAAGCTATGTTTGACAGTCTCACCTGGTGAGTCCATTGCCATTATTGGGCCATCCGGGATCGGCAAAAGCACGCTGTTTAAACTCATCCTCGGCAGTTTAACGGCGGAGCATGGGCAGATTTTGATCAATGACCAACCGCTCGGAGCCCTAGGCGCAGTACAGGCGCGCCAAAGCATCGCCGTGGTGCAGCAAGAAGATCCGCTACTTAGTGGCAGTATTGCCGAAAATATTAGCTTTTTTGCCGAATATCCCGACATGGATTGGGTCGAACAATGTGCGAAAACAGCCCTGATTGCGCAAGATATCATGCGATTACCTATGGGCTATCACACGCAGCTTAGCGATCAGCATCATGGTTTATCAGGAGGGCAAAAACAGCGAATTTTACTGGCGCGCGCCTTGTATCGCCGCCCGCAGTTACTGCTGCTCGATGAAGCAACAAGCATGCTTGATGTGATGCTGGAGCGGCAACTGAATGATGCCATTAAAAATCTTGCCATGAGTCGGATCCAAATTGCCCACCGGCCACAAAGTATTGTCAGCGCTGATCGTATTTTGCTATTAACGGAGGGGCAATTGCAGGATGTAACACAAAGTTATCGCCAACAACATCAAGCCTCGACCATAGTCCTGCGGCAACCGCTGAATGCTTAAACACAGGATCTGCCATATGCTTTATCGTGCCGTTTATCGCACTGCAATCGTATGCACCTTGTATGTGACGCTTCTGACTTGTCGCCGCACGCAGTTACAGTTAGCGTAAATCGGGTAATAAAAACTAATAAAACCAACAGGTATCGCCCCATAGTGCGAGCAAAATGGCGGCCGCTTTGGTATCGCGGTGGTCGCACTTAGGCCCTGTACTCGCGAATTATCGGCAAGTTCGCTACTGTTGATACCAAGAATCATCCGTCACAATTTGCGCGCTGTGCACGACGACGATCGTTGCCCTCGTAGTGTGGCACTTCATCTTTAAGGGGTTGTTGAATGACGTTTACACTAGATCATCGAAGCCGCACGACCACGGTATCCGCCGACACATTTCCATTCACGGTTCGGCCGTCTCCCAAGCGAACACCTTTGTCGTATCGCATACTGCTCGCACTGGGGTTAGCGGTAAGTTTGCTCGGTTGCCAAGATGCCAGTGTCACGGAAAACAACGCCGCCAACCCAGTCGCTACTGCGAACGTCACCACAGCCGTTGCGCCCTCCGCTGTAAACACAGCCAGTCTTCCTGGCTCGGCGGCTGCCAATCCAGCCCACTGGTGGCACAACGCCAATATTTACCAAATTTGGCCACGCAGCTTTAAAGATTCCGATGGCGATGGTCATGGCGACTTTAACGGTATCCGCCAACAACTGCCCTATTTAAAAGATTTACATATTAACGCCATTTGGCTGACGCCCATTTTTGCCGCGCCTTCCTACCATGGCTATGATTTTACCGACTTTTATCAAGTGGAATCTGACTACGGCAGCATGGCTGACTTTGAAAAATTGGTCCAAGACGCCGCACAATCTGGCATCCGCATCATTCTTGATTTAGTCATCAACCATATCTCTGATCAGCACCCATGGTTTCAGCGGTCGGCAAAAGGTGAAGCGCCTTATCGCGATTATTTTATCTGGCGTACCGATTTACCCAAAGATGGCTGGGGACCGGCGTGGGACAGCAGTAAGGTCGATCCTAAAGCGGTATGGCATTACGATAAAACGCGCAACGCCTATTACTACGGCGCTTTTGGCCCATCACAACCGGATCTGAATCTGACGCACCCGGCGGTGGTGGCCGAAATGAAAAAAATGGCCACCTTTTGGTTAAATAAAGGCGTGGCCGGTTTTCGGTTAGATGCGGTGCGTTATGCCATTGAACAAGGCCCGCAGCAACAAGCCGACACCGCCGACACCTTGGCCTATTGGCAAGATTTTACCGCGCATGTACGCAGTATCAAACCCGATGCCATGCTCGTCGGGGAAGCCTGGGCTGATTTACCCATTGCGGCAAAATACTACAGCGAAGGCAAAGGGTTAGACGCCGGTTTTGATTTTGAATTTGGCTACAAAGTACTGGAATTACTGCAACAGCAAGGCGCAGTAGCGGCTGAATTTGGCACTATGTCAAAAGATGCGGCCGCCCAAGATGGCAGCACCACAACCGCAAACCTGCATCCGCTCCAACTCAACTATCAAGCACGCTTGGCCACGCAAGTGCCCTTGCAGTATTTCAGCCCATTTATCACCAATCACGACCAACCACGGGTCGGCTGGCAACTGCAAGGCCACAAAGCCAAAGCCAAACTTGCCGCCGCCATGCTGTTTGCCTCGCCAGGGCCAACCTATATTTATTACGGCGAGGAAATCGGTATGACGCAAGCTTCGGATGCCGAACACATTCACCGCCGTGCGCCAATGCTATGGGATAAGAGTCATCAGGCGGGCTTTACCAGCGCCAAACACAGCTGGGTCGAAGCCGAACAGCTATTTCCACCGCAACAACATAATCGCTGGTGGGCGCCGTTCTTAAGTGTGCAGCGCACCGGCGCGCATAGCGTCGCCGACCAACAAAAAGACCCGACCTCGGTCTGGTCATTGTATAAATATTTGCTACAGATAAAGGCGAATAGGCCCGAATTTGCCGTCAATGCCAGCTATGAAGCCAAAAGCTTAGAAAACCCACATTTACTGCAAATTAGCCGCACAATCGCCGATAATAGCACCATTTTCTTGCTTAATTTATCGGATAAGAGTCAGAAAATTCCTGACGCATTCCGCCAGCCAAACGGCTATGTGGTGGGATGGAGTGATAATGACACCACCAGCACCGCGCTCGGGCCATGGCAACTGCGGATTTGGCATAAATCCAGTGCCACACCCAGCACTGGGGCGTCGACGGGATCAGTGGTCGCTAAATAAATCGGGCGTAAATGGCGTGGTGTTGGCATCAGCTTCCAAACTGAGATCTAGCTTGCCTGCGAGGCGCGCCGCATCACGCCGCGCGCGTCGCTGTTCCAATAACTTCAGGATGCGCGCACGTTCCATCACTGGTTTTTGATGCCAATTAAAACGCTCGTCGCGTGAGCGCAAACAACCGATGCAATACCCGCGATTGTTACTTTGGCATACCCCAATGCATGGGTTGGGTAAATCGAACAGTTCAAGTTGGTCCATACCACCTCAGCTTGCGTGACGCGCGCCCCGTCTTACGAAAATAATTTTTATCATAAAAAATTATGTCCGTACAAAACTTCTCAGCATGCCCTGCAATACCATGCCAGTCGTGGCGTGGCGCACATTCAACCGCGCTGATATAAAATCAACTTAGCTGCAGTTTTGCCTCATTTGACCCGCCACAGCCAAAAAAAGCAGTTGACTTAAGCCATGCGGACGGCTAATTCTAATAGGCGATTGACGTTTGACGTCAAATTTTGAATTTTTGTGATACTGAACGAGATTAACCGCCAAATGCATTTAACCGCCGTCCGCAGCATTATTATCGTCCTCATTAACGTGGTGATTATTATTCACCGCGCGGGCGGCTGTTTGGGATGGCGTCAGTAACACAAGACCGGATCCAAACAAAACCCCCGCGCTGCAAGGCTCGGGGGTTTTGTCGTTTTAGACACCCCCGAAACTCCGCGGCGGTTTTGCAAACAACGTAGCGGCCTTTGTGGCCTTGATTGCAACCCCGCAGTGCCCCCCAAGCACTGCTTTATGGAAACCCAACAGGTTTCGCGGAGAACAGCCATGACCGGCGCAGAACTTGTGATCCAATTGTTAAAAGCGCATAAAGTCGCGCGTATTTTCGGCTACCCGGGTGGTGCCATTATGCCGATTTACGATGCGATTTATGACAGTGGTCTCACCCACCATTTGTGTCGCCACGAACAAGGCGGTGGTTTTTCTGCCATCGGTTACGCACGCGCCAGTGGCCAGTTGGGTGTTTGTTTAGCCACCTCAGGCCCTGGTGCTACCAATATCATCACCGCCTTAGCGGATGCATTACTCGATTCAGTTCCGCTGCTGGCCATTACAGGGCAAGTGTCACAAAGTGTCGCCGGTACCGACGCCTTCCAAGAGGTCGATGTCCTGGGGATGAGCTTTACCGTCTGCAAACATAGTTTTTTAGTCAAAGATGTCACTGACTTGGCCAAGGTGCTGTGCGATGCCATTGCACTGGCTCAGCACGGGCGTCCAGGCCCAGTGCTGATCGATATTCCCAAAGACGTCCAACTTGCCACAGTGCCGGCCTCAGCCTTGGCGGTGCTGGAAAAAACCATCCACGAAGAAGTGATGCAAGAGAAGGCCGAACGGCAACCCGCGGCATCAACATCAGTGATGCAGGTTGCCATGAACGCCGCGATAGCTTCAAACATGGATGCAGACTTGAGCTCCGCCTCCACATCGGACTTTACTTCTGCTGCGCTCGACACCACCACAGCTGATTGCGACGCGGCTGCATTTGATGCAGCCGCAGATCGCAGCGCCTGGCAGCACGCGCTTCGGCTGCTGCGCACGGCAAAACAGCCGGTGGCCTATATCGGTGGCGGCGTTCAGATGGCCGATGCCATCGCGGAATTACGCGCTTGGTTAGCGGTCACGGGCATACCGGCGGTCAGCACATTGAAGGCGCTGGGCAGCGTTGATGCGGCTTATCCTTATGATCTGGGCATGCTTGGCATGCACGGCAATGCCGCAGCCAACTTAGCGGTGCAAGGTGCGGATCTGCTGATCTGCTGTGGCGCACGCTTTGACGATCGCGTCACCGGCAACTTGGCAAAATTTGCCCCCAACGCCAAAGTGATCCAACTGGAAATCGACCGCGCGGAAATCCACAAATTGCGTTATGCCGATGTGGTGCTGCACGGTGATCTGAAGCAGCTGCTACCACAGCTACTGACGCACTGCCAAACGCAGGTCCGTGCCCATCCAGATTGGCAACAGCAGTGTATACAGCTCAAGCAGCAACATGCGTGGCGCTACGATCATCCTGGCGAGCACATTTATGCGCCGTTACTACTTAAGATGCTCAGCGCCAAGCTGCCTGCCACGGCGGTCGTCAGCTGCGACGTCGGCCAGCATCAAATGTGGGTCGCACAGCACATGCGCTTTGCGCACCCGCGCAATCATTTGAGTAGTGGAGGCTTGGGCACCATGGGGTTTGGCTTACCGGCCGCCATAGGCGCGCAATTGGCGCGGCCTGCCGATGTATCGGTGTTAGTCACCGGCGATGGTTCTTTTATGATGAACGTACAAGAGCTTGCCAGCATCAAACGTTACCAATTGCCAATCAAAATCATCGTCGTGGACAACCAAAAACTCGGTATGGTGAAGCAGTGGCAGCAGTTGTTTTTCCAACAGCGCTACAGCGAAACCGACTTATCGGATAACCCCGATTTTGTCGCTTTAGCCAGTGCCTTTGCCATCCCCGGCACACGCATCAGTCGTAAAGATGAAGTCGCTGATGCGCTGGACGCCATGCTGCATTGGCCTGGCCCCTATTTACTGCATGTACAAATCGACGCGAATGACAATGTATGGCCGCTGGTTCCGCCAGGCGCCGCCAACGACGCAATGCTAACCACAGGAGAATCATCATGGAATTAAGCCAATCCAACGCCTATCGCTTAGCCATCCAAACGCGTCGCCAGGTCGATGTGCTCGAACGGCTGTTGCAGGTCACGCGCTACCGTGGCTTTGAATTGCAGGCTTTTTCCGTACAACCGCTAGCCGACATGACCTCATTCCTGATAACCTTAGACGTCTGCAGCAGCAAGCCGATCAGCTTACTGAGCAATCAGCTGCAAAAACTGTATGATGTTCAACAGCTTGAATTATGTGCATCGCCCTCGCTGCGAAAGGTAGCTGGGCAATGAATCCTGTAATGCAGCATTTAATGCACCAAGCGCTGATCACGACCATCCCCCTCGATGGGGAGGCGAACAACAACAATTCCCTTTGGGAAACCACAACCAAGCGCCGCGGTATCTTGTGTTTGCAAGCACCGAGGCAAAACGTCAGATCCAAGACTCGTCGGCACTGCAGCAAGGCCGTGCGACCCATAGTGCTGGCTAACGCCGGCGGATCTAACGCCCTGTTCGGTTGTATGTTTTTCCTAGAAAGAGGAGTTGTGTGATGCCTAAATTACGTTCTGCCACCACCACCGAAGGCCGCAATATGGCGGGCGCCCGCGCCCTGTGGCGCGCCACCGGCGTCAAAGATACCGATTTTGGTAAACCTATCATTGCGGTGGTGAATTCATTTACCGAATTTGTCCCAGGCCACGTGCATTTGCGCGATTTAGGCAAACTGGTAGCGCAAACTATCGAACAACACGGCGGGATCGCCAAAGAATTCAACACCATAGCTATCGATGATGGCATCGCCATGGGGCACGGCGGTATGCTGTATAGCTTGCCGTCCCGCGAAATAATTGCCGACTCCGTCGAGTACGTGGTGAACGGTCATTGCGCCGATGCCATGGTATGTATTTCCAACTGCGATAAAATCACCCCCGGCATGTTAATGGCGGCGCTGCGGTTAAATATCCCGGTGATTTTTGTTTCCGGCGGCCCGATGGAAGCCGGTAAAACCAAATTGTCAGATCAAATCATCAAACTCGATTTGGTTGATGCCATGGTTGCCGCAGCCAACCCAAACGTCTCCGATGCCGATAGCGCGCAAATCGAACGCAGTGCCTGCCCGACCTGTGGCTCTTGTTCTGGGATGTTTACCGCCAATTCAATGAATTGTTTAGTCGAAGCCTTAGGGTTAGCGCTGCCTGGTAATGGCTCTTTATTGGCCACTCATGCCGATCGAAAGCAGTTATTTTTAGATGCCGGCAAACACATCATGCAGTTAACACAGCGTTGGTATCAACAAGATGACGCCAGCGCGCTGCCGCGGGGTATCGCCAACAAAACGGCATTTGAAAACGCCATCATGCTGGATATCGCCATGGGCGGCTCCACCAATACCGTACTGCATCTGTTGGCCGCGGCACAAGAAGCCGAGGTCGACTTTAGCATGGCCGATATTGATCGGTTATCGCGCATAGTGCCACATTTGGCCAAAGTGGCACCATCCACGCAGAAATACCATATGGAAGATGTGCATCGTGCCGGTGGCGTGGTAGCCATTTTAGCCGAATTATGGCGCGCTGGTTTAGTCAATGGCGCCACCCCACATGTCGCCGGCCGTGATTTAGCCGACGTACTGCAGCGTTATGATATTTGCCAGACCCAGGATCAAGCCATACTGGATTTTTATCGCGCCGGTCCCGCCGGGATCCGCACCACACAGGCGTTCTCGCAGCAATGCCGTTACCCAAGCTTGGATAATGATCGGCAGCATGGCTGTATTCGCAGTGTGGCACATGCTTACTCGCAAGATGGCGGTTTGGCCGTGTTATTTGGTAACTTGGCACCCAACGGCTGCATCGTCAAAACTGCGGGCGTGGAGGCCGACAACCTCACGTTTTACGGCAAAGCCCGCGTGTTTGAATCGCAAGACAGCGCCGTCGAGGCTATTTTGGGCGGCGTGGTGCAAGCTGGCGATGTAGTCATCATTCGCTACGAAGGCCCCAAAGGTGGCCCTGGCATGCAAGAAATGCTCTATCCCACCAGCTACCTCAAATCGATGGGGTTGGGGAAACAATGTGCGCTGGTCACCGATGGTCGTTTCTCGGGTGGCACTTCCGGTTTGTCCATCGGCCATGTGTCACCAGAAGCGGCAAGTGGCGGCGCTATCGCGCTCATTGAAGATGGCGATGCAATTGCCATCGACATCCCGAACCGGCGCATTGATATCCAAGTCAGTGACGACTGTTTAGCACAGCGTCGCGCCGCCATGTTGGCCAACCCTCGCACCGCGTTTAAACCCAGACAGCGGCAACGCCTCGTTAGCCCCGCGCTCAAGGCGTATGCCATGTTGGCAAGCTCGGCAGATAAAGGTGCGGTTCGTGATCTTAGCCAATTAGAAGGATAACCGGATGTCTGCTTTGCCTGCCTATGCCCCAGCCACACAGCCTGATGCTGTGCTGGCAGCTCAGTTGCAACAGCGTTATCTGCGTGAGATTTTGCTATCGCCGGTTTACCAGGCCGCGGTGGAAACACCGCTGCATCTGATGCACAAACTCAGTCAACGGCTGGGCTGCGAGGTCTGGTTAAAACGTGAAGATCAGCAGCCGGTGTATTCATTTAAGCTGCGCGGTGCCTTTCATAAATTGCACAAAATTGCCCAGCAGGCCACGACCACACCGGCCATGCTGCAGCCTTCAGGAGGCGACACGATAACGCCTGCAACACCCTCGGTGATTTGTGCCTCGGCCGGCAATCACGCCCAAGGCGTGGCGATGTCGGCCAGCCAATTGGGCCTTAGTGCCACTATTGTCATGCCGATGACCACACCCGAGATTAAAATAAACGCCGTCAAGGCCTTAGGTGGCCAAGTGCTGTTATATGGCACTGCATTTGATGACGCCAATCAGCATGCGATCGCCTTGGCCGCGCAATCCGGTGCTGTGTATGTGCCACCATTTGATGATGCCGACGTGATCGCAGGACAAGGTACGGTTGCCAAAGAGCTGCTGTGCCAACAACCTGAGCTGGATGCTGTGTTTATCCCCGTGGGTGGCGGCGGTTTGCTGGCTGGCATGGCGGTGTATATCAAAGCGGTATTACCGCAGGTGAAAGTGATTGGTGTTGAACCTGAAGATGCCGCGTGCTTAGCCGCCGCGCTCAGCGCTGGGCATCCCGTCACCCTGCCTCGGGTAGGGTTGTTTGCTGATGGTGTCGCGGTGAAACGTATTGGCGATGAAACCTTCCGCTTGGCGCAGTTGTTCTGCGACGAAGTGATCACCGTCAGCAGCGATGAGATCTGTGCCGCCATGAAAGATATTTTTGATGATGTGCGCGCTGTCGCAGAACCTGCCGGTGCGCTGGCGCTCGCAGGGTTGAAAAAAATGCAGCAGCGCTCAGATGGGCAGACACCGCTGCGCCGAGTTGCCGCGATCCTCAGTGGCGCCAACCTCAATTTTGATACGCTGCGTTATGTCGCCGAGCGCTGTGAACTGGGCGAGAAAAAAGAAGCGGTATTGGCGGTGACTATCCCAGAGCAAAAAGGCAGTTTCCGTCGTTTTTGCCAAACCTTGGGGGGACGCGCCATCACCGAATTTAACTATCGCTACCATGCCAATGATCAGGTCAATGGTCAGGCTAATGATCAAGCCAAGGCGCAAGTGTTTGTCGGCATTAAACTGCGCCAGGGTCGGCAAGAGTTACAGCAAGTGACCGCAGCGTTAACGGCGGCGGGCTATGAATTTCATGATTTGTCCGACGATGAATTGGCCAAACTGCATATTCGCTACATGATTGGTGGCGTGCCTAACCGCACCATGACCGAGCAGCTATTTCAATTCAAATTCCCTGAATATCCTGGCGCTTTAATGAATTTTCTTTGCACATTGGGCGATGATCACAACATTACGCTATTTCACTACCGTAACCATGGTGCCGCCACTGGCGATGTGCTAGCAGGGTTTGAACTGGCCAATGTCGCCGACATCAGCCCGCATCTGGCCACCTTAGGTTACCCATACGAAGCCGTCAGCGATAACATCGCCTACCGCACTTTTTTGCGTTAAACACCACAGATTTACCTCAACCACAGCTCGCAGGTACCTCCTATTAGGGGGCACCTGCAGTTTTGCCGCTGTCGCTCGTTGATGCCACATCTCAACCCTGAGCATCCACTGATAGTGATCGTCAGCGCCCTGTGCAACCACCGCGATATTCGAAAAATCGACAACGTTTTAGATATTTGCGTGGTGTTTACCGCATTAAATCGACCATTGACCGGACAGATCCCCCAAAAATCTTCACAAGGTATGTTATATTATCACACAAAATAAATTGTAAATTATACGTAAAGAGGCTGTATAGTGCGCAGGACTGACTCACCGACATTACTCCATATATCACCATCCATCGCCGACAACACGGCCGTGGCGCGTACATCGCTGAAGCTGTTGCCCAGTAAAACTGCTCTTTGGGTTGGTGTTGCGTTAGCGGCGCTCAGCTGTGCGCAGGTCAACGCCAACACCCTATCAGGCGTGGTGCAAGATAACCAGGGCCAACCGATTGCCAATGCCAAAGTGCAATTGGTCGGCAGCAAACAGCAAGTACTGACCGATGCACAAGGGCGCTTTGTTTTAAATACCGCCTCGGCCGCGGTCAACGAAATCCACATTGAAGCAAAAAATTTCGCTCATAAAAATCAGCACTTTACAGTTCCAGAGCAAGGGCTTAGCAATGTCACTATTGCGCTAGCGCCAAGTGTGATTGAAGTGATTGATGTCACCGCAAGCCCGCTGCACACCTCATTGACCGAATCCGCCTCCCCGGTCAGTGTGTTAGCCGGCGATGCGCTGCGTTTACAACAAAGCGCAACCCTCGGTGATACCTTGCAATATCAAGTTGGCGTCCACAGTAATTTCCACGGCTCAGTGGCGAGCAGCCCCATCATCCGCGGGTTGGATGGCCCACGGGTGCTGATCAGTCAAAATGGTTTAGATGCTGGCGATGCATCACGGGTTGGGCCTGATCACAGTATCGCCAGTGAAGCTGGCACGGCGCAGCAAATTGAGGTACTGCGTGGTCCTGCCACCTTGTTTTATGGCAGTGGCGCCATTGGCGGTGTGGTGAATGTGGTGGATGAACGAGTGCCGACCACGGCCGATCGCAAAGCTGCATGGCAACTGGAACATGCCACCGTCAACCAAGCCCAAGCAGCAAGTTTAGCCGCCCAAGGTGGTGTGCTAGAGCTGCCACAAGGCGAACTGGCGGTGTATGCCGATGGTTTTTTCCGCCAGCAACAAAACTACAAAATTCCTGGCATAGCCAACAACCCAGCCAAACCCGATGATGTCGCTGGTGGTCGCGTGGCGAATAGTGATGCCATCAGCCGTGGCGGTACTGTCGGTGCCAGCTATGTTATGCCACAGGGCTATGTTGGGCTGTCGGTGGGACGCTTGACGCGGCAATATGGCATTCCGGGTCACAGTCATGACCATGACCATGACCATGATGATCATAGCGGCGATGCTGCCGATGATCATGCACATCATGCCGGGGAAGAACCGCGCGTTTATGCCGATTTAGCGCAGAACCGTTATCAACTGCATTCGAGCCTCAACTTTGATGGCGTATTACAAACTGTCAATACGCGATTGGGTTACACCGATTATGCACACGCCGAAATTGAAGACGGCATGACCGGCACCACCTTTAGTAACCAAAGTGAAGAATTCCGTCTGGAATTACTACATCGCGAGTTTGATGATTGGCGCGGTGGCTTAAGCGTGCATTACAAGGCCAGTGACTTTGCAGCCGTTGGCGATGAGGCATTTACGCCGCCGAGTGACAGCAAAAGTTATGCCTTAGCATGGATGGAAGAAAAGCATTTTGGCCCGGTCTTGCTGCAGTTTGGCGCGCGGACCGAGCGGGTGAAACTGCAAGCCCCGACGGTTTTATTGCCGGAGATTGAATTGCACGCCACTGGTCACGATCACGGCCATGATAACCATGATCATCACGATAGCCATCAACTGATCCGACGCTTTGCCGTATCGCAACAATTTAGCCCTTTTAGCCTGTCGACCGGCGCGGTATGGGAATACCAACCAGGGTATAACCTCGCCATTGCGTTATCTCGATCTGGCCGTGCCCCTGCGGCTGCCGAGTTACTATCGTTTGGGCCCCATATCGGCACCAGTGCTTATGAAGTGGGCGCATTGTTCCGCTACCAAGCTAACGGCACAGCGCCGAAGATCGAGTTAAATCCGCACGCCATCGATTTAGAGACCGCCAACAATATCGATCTGACCTGGCGCAAATTACATGGTGATGTCGCCATCGTCCTGAACGGTTTTTACAACCAAATTGACAACTATTACTACCAAGCGGCCACTGGAATGGCAGCGAGTGTCAGTCACGACAGTGCCGATGGTCATCAACATGTCGCTGAGCTACCGTTGTATATCACCACCGCGGCAGACGCCATCCTGCACGGCGCCGAAGCGCAGCTGGTGTGGCAGTTTGCGCCGCAGTGGCGCTGGCAACAACAGCTGGACTGGGTACGCGCGCGTTTAGTGGATGGCGGCGATTTACCTCGAACACCACCGTTACGATACAGCAGCACCTTGAGTTGGCAGAGCGAACCATGGCTGGCCGATGTGCGTTTCACAGCGTTACAGCGACAAGACCAAGTGGCCGCGTTTGAGCAAGCGACCGCAGGTTATGGCCTCATCGATGCAAGTTTAAGTTATTTCTTCGATTGGCAGGGCCAAGCCCTCAGCGTCTACGCCAAGGGCAACAACCTCAGCGATCGCGATGTCCGGGTCCATACCTCATTTTTAAAAGACAAAACCCCGCTGCCAGGCCGTTCATTCAGTCTCGGTATACGCGGCGAGTTTTAACGTTCAGGAAGACGCTGATATAGGGCCTGCAGCAAAGTGCAGGCCGCTAAATAACATAACACATTGAAATAAAGCACGTTTTATCTGGCAGCAACCTTGAATGCCCAGCAACAGCTTTGCTCATACGATTTAAAAGGACTCATTATGCTACGCGTTACTCTAGCCACCTCGAATTCACCACGGCCACAACAGGCGATGCCAAGGCTAAAACTCAGCCTCGTTGCGCTGTGTTGCCTCAGCCTGATGGCCTGTGGCGATGCCACCACCACGCTGAATGAATTACCACCTCAGCTGATCGAAAAGCCGCAACAGCCAAAGCCAAATACAGAAAAAGGCCGTTTACTGGTCACCGATAAAAATAGCGGTACCGTGGCGATATTTGATCTAAATAAAGCTGAACTTATCAATGAATTACAGCTAACGAGCACGGCAGAGTATGCCTACAGCAGTCCATCACAGCGCTACGCTGTCTTGGTGCAGCGCGCCCAAGATCGCGTGCAATTTATTGATGGCGGCGTCTGGGAAGAAGATCACGGCGATCATATGCACCCCTACGCCGAAGCGCCACAGCTGATGAAATTTAGCCTCAATGGCATTCGTCCGACGCACGTGCAAACCAATCAGCGTCAAATTGCGGTGTTTAACGATGGTCTTGCCAGCGCAGGCGCGCCAGCGTCGGTGGATGTGATTGCCGAGTCTGTGATAGCCACCGACAGTAAAACCTATCCACGCCTGAGCTATACCACACACCAACATGGCGCGGCACAGCCACGTGGTGAATTTTTAGTCTCCACCATTCGAGATGCCAATAGCAGCAGCACACTGCCAGATACCGTGGGTTTTTATCAACAAAATGGCGATGGCTATCGTTTGCAGCAAACCTTAAATACACGCTGCCCCAGCCTGCATGGCAGTGCGCAAAATAATAGTTATGTGGTCTTTGGTTGTAGCGATGGCGTCTTGTGGCTAGAACAACAAGCGAGTACGGTGCGCGAAGGTAAAATTGCCAATACCGCGGCGTTCACCGGCACGGCACGTATTGGTACTTTAGAAGGTCACCCACAGGCCAATCATTTTATCGGAATGGCGGGGATCAACCTGTACAGTATCGATGTGAAACAACAGAAAATGCTACCTATTGATTGGCAACCCAGCACCGGCAGTGCGTTGGCAGGCTATGGCTTTAGTGCCGACGGCAAACGCTTTGCCGTACTTGATAACAAAGGCGTGCTCAGCGTGCTGAGCTATCAAGCCAACAATGATGCGGCGCCATTCACACTGCAAGGAAAGCTGACCGTGGTCGGCGATCTCAGCGCTATGCCGACAGGCAGTAACCTACAGCTGAGTTTATCCGGCAGCGACGATCGGGCGTATGTGTTAAACCCCATCACGCGCCAAGTGTTAGTGGTGGATCTGACGAGTCTAAAAATCAACAGCGCGCTACAAACGCAATTTGTCCCGCATCGCTTGGTCTGGACCGGTATCGCCAAAGGCTAACATTGACGGTGTTTGCGGCGGCAACCATTGCCGCCGCAATCCGTTCTGCACCTTGGCTAAAACTCGGCACTCACCACCCATTGCAGGCGGTTGTATTCATGCTGATGCACATATTGCCAGGCTTGCGGCGGTCGAAGGTTACCCAGCGTTTCGAGTTCGGCGCACAAAGTGCGCCAACGCTGACTGAGGTTGATAGGGCTTGGTAGGGCGTGCGCGGCCAGCTGTCGCCGCACCTGTAGCCGCGGCGTTGGTGTGCTTGCCGGAGGTTGTGCCAATAACCGCAACCAAACACCGCGACCGGGTTCTTGCCAAAATAACTCGCCATCTTGCATGGATGCCCCCTGAAATTGATTCAAGGAAAACACCCACACTTCTTGATAACCACGCAGCTTGATTGCCTGCTGCGCATATTCCAGTGCACTCAACACGGCGGCAGGCCCATTTTCGCTAATGGCCATCGTTTCGTTGGCGGTTGCATCGTACATCGCACAAATGGTGGTCACTAAGGCATTGCCAACCGATGTATCTAAATCAGGTAACCAGTAACTTAAAATAATCAAATCCGGTCGACCATGCGGTGCTAACGCACGCACCATCTCGGTATGGGACGGTACTTTACTGCGATTAATAATAGCTTGCTCTTCCGCGGAGGCACTATGACAGGTTGCGGTACCTAACGCGGCCAGCTGCTGCATATAATACTGTGCATGTTGATAATTCATCGCCACACTGCCTTGACCAACGGGGAACAGCTGACAGCGCATTTCTTGTAAATACATAATGATTCCTTTGCAGATAAGGCAAAGCGCCTAAGCTTCGCCGCGCCTGACGATTAATGCTGGATCAACACAGCGGTGTAGAAAAAACCAGTCCCCGTCGACAGCAATAAACACAAGTCACCGGCCTGAATTTTGCCTTCGGCGGTGGCGGTGCAGTAATTGATAAAATTGTCGGCCGTAAAACAGTGGCCAATCTTGGGCACGTTCTCAACGTAGATTTTCTGCCGTTCAATACCTAAATGGTTAGCCACGGTTTTCCAAGATGACTTGTTGGTAATCGGTGGCAAAATCAGCGTGAGATCCGACAATTGATAACCAGATGCCGCAATACTATCCACCACAAACTGTTTTAACCGATCCAAACTGTCTTGGCGGAATAACTCCAGCACTTTCGGATCACTAAAACCCATATGAAAGCGGCTATCAATAGCCATATGGGTGCTTAATACCCGACGTTGTTGGCCATGTTTGGTCACCAGCGCGGCGGCCGCACCATCTGCGGTGATGGCCGTGCCGGGTTGTTTGCGCCAACTGCCAAAACTGCGATCGCCACACAAAATAATAATGGCTTCATCATCCGCCGCTTCCGCGAGCAAGGTTTCCGCGTACTTCAGAGCCATTAAACCGGCAGCACAGCTGCCTTGAGTAATCGCCATGGCATTACAACCATCCAACGCATAGTGCTGAACCAGTTGCTGCAACAACGGCTGCAATGGTGCTTGATTACAGCCAACGGTGTGGGTGTATAACAGATGGGTAATACGATAATTCGCCAATTGTGGCCGTAACTGATCCATCGCACCTTGCAGCAAGGATAACAGTGGCAAATTTGGATCGTAGGCCACCATTTTTTGCCCTAAGAATGTGGTGTGGACAAACACATCTTCATCCGTCAGCGCCAGTTCTTGCTTCAGGTCTTGTATACTGACGCGCTGCTCAGGGACGTAATAAACCAACTCTTTAATCGCGATCATGATGGACTCTTGGGTTAAATAGTGAACGCTAGATCCGGCGCTTAGCGCTTAAAAAAGTGCGGAAAACGCCTGACAAGTACGTAGAAATTACGCCGCTTTGGTCAGCTGCGTCAGATCCACCTTGCCATTTAACGACAGCGGCATTTGCGCTAAAAATTGCACCTGCGCAAACATATAATCGGCATCAATGGTTTGTACTAACCACTGTTTAAACTCAGCCTCGGCCGCGGCGTTTTGCTGCACCAACACCACAAACAATTTCGCGATTTCGTTATCCGCACTATCTTTGGCACCCACCACAGCGCAAATTTCAACGCCAGGGTGTTGATACACAATGGCTTCCATATCACGTGGATAAATACAAAAGCCGCGTTGTTTGATCAGATCCTTGACGCGCCCTTTAAAGTACAAATAACCATCTGCATCTTTCATAAACAGATCGCCCGTTGCCAGCCAATGATCATCTCGGTAACGACCGGCAATAATTTTGGCACCGGCATCACCTTCGACATTGAAATAACGCTGGAACACCGAGGTCCCACGGACGTACAGCTGACCGATTTCTCCAGCCGGCAATTCTTGCAGCACCAATGACTGTTGTTCGGTGCGAACTTCCTTAAAAATTTTGCCATCCAGCCCAGGCATTGGAATGCCCACCGAATCACTGCGCTGCCCAAGTTCTGTCGCAGGTAAATAGGACACGCGTTTGGATTCGGTTAGACCATACATTTTCACCACGTCAGCCCCGATAAATTGTTGCTGTAAGCCCAGTGCAGTATGCGCAGGAAAGACTCCGCCCGTGCTGGTGATCAGCCGCACTCCCGCCACGGTCTTCGCAAAACGCTCAAGGTATTTATGTAAACTGCTGGCGAGTGCGGGGATCAGTGGCAGCACATTGATATGTTGTTTTTCCACCAACGACACTAATTGAATTGGATTCAAGGTTTTACCCGTCACCACCAAATCGCAGCCTGTGGCTAAGCAAAACAGCAATTGGTACAGACCGTAATCAAACGACAAGGGCGAAATTAACAAAATGCGATCATCAGCCTTAATTTGTAAGTACGCCAAGATGGAGCGTAAGGCCGAAATAACATTGGCATGCGTCAACATAATACCTTTCGGTTTGCCGGTGCTGCCGGAGGTATAAATGATCAGAGCCAAGTCCACGCCGGTTAACTTCGGGGGGGTTAAATAAGAAAACACCGGGGTTTCAATCGCATGTAACTGTGATTTAACCACAGGCGTCAATAAATGCTGTTGTGGATCCAACACATAATCTGCTCCACAATCATCAATGATGGTTTGCAATGCAGACGCGCTCATCTCACGCTTGGCAGGGATCACCACTGCACCTTGATGCCACAACTGAATCATGGCCGCTATGGTGTCTACAGTATTACTGACCAACACCACGACCTTTTGTTGATAACTCACCGACTGATAGCACTGGGGGGCCTGCTGCATGGCGGCGACAAACGCTTGTCCTTGATCAGCGTCGGCACAAATGCGGCCGGTGAATTGTTGCGATACCACAGGTGCAACCAAGTCTTTTAAGGTAAAAATACTATCCATTTTGCCACCTATTCCCACTTAAAGGTTTTTATAGACAGCCATAACAGCGTCAACGCCATCAGGCTTAATATCAATAACTTGCCCAGGTGATCCGCCACCGATTCGGCATAAAAAATTTGCGATTCCAACAAGTCAAACAAATAACTGGCCGGCAACAACAGCGAGATATTGCTAAGCCATTCTGGGAAAAACGTTTTCGGAAAGGTCGAGCCACTTAAAAACAGCATCACCAGAAAAATGGCATTGGCGATGGCAACGGCGGTCGGTGGCCGCTGACACTGGTTGGCAATCAAGATCCCGATCGCACAAAACAGCACCGAACCCAGCACGATAAGGCCGATCACAACCGCCAAATTACCCTGTGGATACACTTGAAATAAGCCCATGGCGCCAATGATGACTAACACCACGCCCAAGCTAATAATCACCAACTGACGCAGCATTAAAGCGCCAATCACATTGAACTTGGTTAAATGCGTCAATCGTAACCGTTTATAGACACCGCTATTAAAATCGGCGGATAACACTGTGGTGAGGGCAAAAATACCGCCGGACATGATGGTAATAACCATGACCCCGGTTAAATTCATCAAGCGCGGATCGGGGCCTGCGACGCTACTATCATGACTACCCCCAAACACGGATAGCATCAGCACCAACATGGCCAAAGGATATAAAAACGACCAAAACAACGCGGTTTTACTACGATATGCAATAATGCATTGCATCATAAAAAATTGAATCATCTGTTTCATGGCAGTGCTTTCTCTCCGGTTAACCGAACAAACACATCTTCCAATGACGATTTGCCAATCGAAACTTTGCTCAGGGAAAATTGTTCAGAAATATCTTTAATCACTTGCAGCACACCAGCATTGATGGCGTCCACACTAAATGAATACACGCCATCACGATAATGCACACCTAGTTCACCAAAGGCGCTGACATCAACGTCATGTTCAAGTTCAAATTCGACATTGAAGCTGTCGTTATATTGTCGAATGATGTTTTCAGGGGTGTCAGTGACGATGATTTGACCTTTGCTCATAATCGCCACCCGATCAGCTAAGGCTTCGGCCTCTTCGATATAGTGTGTGGTGAATATCACCGTTTTACCCATCGCTTTGAGTGCTCGAATGATCTGCCAAATTTTTTGTCGAATTTGTGGATCCAGCGCATTGGATGGTTCGTCAAAGAATAAAATCGGTGGATCATTTAATAACGACAGCACAATCGCGACTTGTTGCTTTTGCCCACCCGACAAATATTTGTACTGGGTATGCATTTTGGCGGACAGATCCACAATCGATAGATACTGCTCAATACTGGTGGCGCTGGTGCGATAAAAGTTGGCATAAAAACGAATCAGTTCTGCCACGGTTAAACTTTCGTAATACACCGGAGTTTGAAAAACAGGCCCCACATCAAACCCTGCGACTTGGTGGCCGTTTTTAGCAAAAAAGCGAATTTCACCTGCATTGAATGAGCGTAATCCCATCAGGATTTCTAAGGTTGTCGTTTTTCCAGAGCCATTCGGTCCCAATAACGCAAACACTTCGCCATGCTGAACGTCAAAGGTGATGCCTTTAAGTGCGGTTAGCTTATCGTAGCGTTTGACGAGATCCCTGATGCTAATCATGCTCATGATGTGCCATCCTTTTGCGTGAATTTAGGCCGCCAAATCAAACGAAATCATTTGCTGATGCATATCAACCAACGATGTCATTTCATCAAACTCAAGCTCGGAAGGGTCAATTTGGAATTCGTGATAAATTTCTTCACACGCAATGATCACTTCCACAATATTGAGTGAATCGATACCGATTTCAGATAATGGCACTGATGGGTCCACCGTATCTGTTTTTAAAGCTTCTGCGGTGACTTGCACTAATTTACTTAACAAATCAGCATGTGCAACATTGTTCATTGTAGTGTTTGACATTTTGTTTTCCTCTTTCATTAAATAAAGTTTAAATTAAAAAGCGTGTATTAAAATGGATGCACCCACACTGATACCTGGGGCAATAGAACCGAAGTCTGAACGACGATCCCCTTGAAAATAATTTACTTTCAACATCAGTTCGGCTCGACCGGCAATTTCTTTTTTCACCGTTAACGCAGCGATGTAACTATCATCGTCCGCATTCAATAATATGCTTGGCTTTACTTGTAGCGCTAATGCATCGCTATAACCGGTATAGGCCAAGTACATATAATTACGACCTAAATATTGCTCCGCGAATATCGCCGGATTAATCACCACAGGCCCCGGGTTTTGCTGGATATAACGCTGCACAGCCGCCTGAATCGTCGGTGTTTGCATCCCCGAAGCAAAACCACGGCCATTATGAAAAAACTCCAGGCTGAGCCGGCGTTGTTCATCGATATAATGGGTAAACCCAGCAAAGGCATCGTAATAATCCGCCGTAGCGCTCAGACTCTCTAACGTTTGGCCAAAGTAATGTGGCGACGTCAGATACTCAGGTTTCACCTTGACCTTGATCGCTTCAATGACAAAGGTGGTCGCCAAGGGCAAGTTACCATCCAAGAACAGCCCCGCTTTGTCGCTATAGTCACCATGTTTACCGAGGATAACCCCCATATCGATGCTCGATTTCAAGGTCAACTTACCGGCATATTGTTTACCGTTAAAAAAGTCGTCCTGTGTCGAGGCAGCTACTATGGATAAATCAAATACATCACTAATCATTTCATATTGGACCTGGTCAATACCGGCATACCGCTTTGGATCCAACGTATCAAAATTCTTAGTGGTAAAGCCGTTATCGATAACATCGGCGGGTCGCCATTGAAAACCAGAACTCCATCCTAGGTTTTTCCGCCCTAGCGATATAAACTGGCTATCATTTAACAGTGCATGTTCAACATAGAATTCGAGCGCTTCGCCACTTACATCTTCTTCCGTGCCAGCTATTGAATGCTGATTAAAATAATCAGCCATCACACGTCCTTTCAAAAAGGTATCCGATGACACATCAAATTTTATGCTGCTATCTATGGTGGTGACATGTTCCACGACATTGTTGCCATCAATATGCCTTAACCTTGGAATATATGTTCCTTGATAAATGACATCGAAACTAGCTGTCAGATTTGACATAGTATCCTTGGCCTGATTTGTGCTTTCTTCGGTAAACACAGGTTCCGCAAAAGGATCTACCGACATGGCCGCCACTGGCGTGGCGGTGGTGACCAAGATGCAACTCAGTGGCAAACTCAGCGACAACAAAGGGCGTAACTTCATCATGTGGCTCTTCTTAGCAAGCGGCAAAATGAGCCGCAGTCAGCGCAGTAAAGGTGGCATCGGTCTGACTGATGCTGTGCAATTTGGCAGGTAGTTGCCGAAGGGTTTGTCGATAGAAATACTGCGCCGCGTGCATTTTGCCCTGATAAAACTCGGTCAATGCCACATCGTCGGCAGCACCGCGTTGTAACGCCTGCTGTGCCACGCGCGCATTTTCCAGTAACAGCCATGCCAGCACCACATCCCCAAATGCCTGCATAAAGCGAGTGGCCATCAAATAGATTTGTTCCATATCTCCGGCGGATAACCAATCGCCAAACCGATTTAATGCCTGCTTCAGTTGCACGGTCGCATCGGCAAATTGGTGAAATAGCGGGCCTAACTCGGCATCTTGTGGATTACGCTCATAAAAATCGACCCACTCTTCTTGCAGATAATTAAAAGCTCGGGACGTTTTACCAAGCGCCAATTTACTGCGCAGCAAATCAGCCGCTTGCATGTAATTGGTTCCTTCCCAAATACTCATGATTTTCACATCACGGCAATGCTGCTCGACAGGGAAATCGCTGGTATAGCCGTAGCCGCCGTGCACTTGGATCGCGGTTTCGCAGACGGTCCAGGCTTGATCAGAACAATAGGCTTTCACCACGGGCGTTAATAAATCCGATAACGCCTCGTATTTGCGCTTTAATGCTTTTTGCTCAGTACTATCGGCCTGCTGTAAGGTCGCCGCCAGCGAGCTGTAATTGGCAGCTTTCAGAACCAAGGCACGCATCCCATCGACTTTAGCTTTCATATCCAACAGCATGCGCTGGACATCCAAATGCGCAATGATCGGCAAACGATCGGCTTTAGGAGCCGACATGGCGCGAATACTCGTCCCTTGAACGCGTTGCTGTGCATACTCGACCGCATGATAGTAAGCCGAACTGGCTAAACCGAGCGCATAGGTTCCGGTGGCGACCCGCGCCAAATTCATCAGCAGCAGTAGCTGTGATAGCCCCATATTTTCTTTGTCGCCCAACAAAGTGCCATAACAAGGGCCATCGGCACCAAAGGTAAGTTGCACCGTGGCATTACCTTTTAAACCCATTTTTTTCTCAACCGCCGAGCAGGTCACATGATTAAATTCGCCAGGTTGCCCATCGGCATCTAGGGCATATTTAGTGACCACAAAACAGCTCAAACCTTGGGTGCCCGCAGGGGCATTTTCTAATCGAGCCAACACAAAATAAACGATGTTATCCGTGAGGTTATGCATACCAGACGAGATAAAAATCTTTGAGCCTTCAAGCCGATAGCGTCCATCATCACAGGCAATCGCTTTGGTGCGAATTAAGCCCACATCCGAGCCTGCGCTAGGTTCTGTCATTACCATGGCGGCGGTCATGGTCGGGGTGGCCAGCGCTTGGCTGTACATTTGTTTTTGTTGCTCAGTGCCAAATTTTTGCAATAAATACACCGCACCAATATTAAATCCTGGGTAGACACAAAACGCCGGATCCGCGCCATATAACACACTATAAATCGCTTGGTTGATCACATAAGGCGTGCCGCAACCGCCCAGCTCCATCGGTGCCGAAATCCCACACAAACCCAATTCTTGGAACTTAGCAAAAACGTGTTGGTATACCGCAGGGACTGTCACCTCGGTATCAGATAAACGTTGGCAGCCTGCTTTGTCGGCGGCCTGATAACTGCGGCCTAAATAGTCGCGCGCAAATTTGATAGCAACATCCATCAATTGCAGACAGGTGGCTTTATCTAAATGTGCAAAGGCAGGGGTGTTTAAAATGTGTTGCTCCACGCGCAACACATCAAACAATTGGAAATATAAGTCGCGAGGGTCAAGCCGAAATGATGAATTGAGTTGGAAAAATTGCTGCAAATCCATGGAAATAGCTCCTAACAAACAAGGGGAAAATGCTGAGTATTGACGGGCTGTGCGGGTGTCACATCGGCAAAGCAGTAATAACCACGCAGCGCTAAGGAACCAAACACGAGTGGCGCAGTGCCAAGATCGGTTTGTTGTTGATCACAAATAAATGCCAGCCAAGGATCGCTACCAAAGGCATGACCGTAGTGCGCGTGCCGCTCGGTTAACACGTGCAAATCTTTGAGCGAACGCCGTACAGGGATCGACATGCTGTCAGGGAAAAATGGCAATGACAGCCGCTGACGCTGTAAATCGCGCGTCGCCTGTTTCGCCATACTGGCAAAACTGATGATGTTATTGCCGCCACTGGCCATACCGGTTTGCATCGGTACGCTAGACGCTGGGCTGGCCATCACCGCATCATTGTGATCAACAGCGTCTGGTGTAGTGACCAATTCAAAACATAAGGTAGTAATGCCAAACCCGGATTTCCCCCATTGCTCGTTTTGCGTCCAGTAGGCCATGGCCATGGCATTCACATCCAAAATGGAAATCACCACCCAGCGCTGCGAGGGTTTAAATTGCATGTGGTAGCGCAGGCAATATCCCCAACAGGCACATTCATAGGCGTGGGTAAAACTATGCGGCACTGCGTTATCCAGTAGATCATCAGTGCTGATGGCGGCGGCAGAAAACACTGAGTCCATCATAGTACTGCAGACATAATGATGACCGGCATCGTGGTAGCTGTGTTGACCTGCGGTCCCTATCGCCGCGGTATGGGCCGCTAATACAGTGCGCATTTGCACTTTGGCCGTTTCAATATCGGCCGCGGTGGTGTCGGCGGCAAACGGGGTATACAAGGCATCACGCAATAGGATCTGTGTCATAACGAATACTCCGTCGCGGTGGGCGATATGGCGATTTTTCCAGCCGCGACGGTGCTCACGGCATCTATTGCAGTGTCACGTCGCGGCGCGGTATCGATGGACGCCTGCACATCTTGCCGCAGCGCCGCCATGCGGTTACGCCGGGACGGGCGTGGTCGCAATGGCGCCGTCGCCAATGCTTGTGCCGTCGCTACCGCAGGCGTTAACTGTTGGATGAGAGCCGCGGGCACGCTCTGCACGGTTTTATGTACGCTATGGACACAGACCATCTCGGTATAGAGCACGGCACAGCACTGCTGTTGTCGATAAATCCGCGTTTGCCAGCTCAGGCCCGCTTGATCGATGCGGCTGAGCAAGGTATGGATGTCCAGCTCGTCTTCTAGCGCAATCGGCGCCAGATAACGCCCCTCAAGTTGATGCACGACAAAAGCGGCACTATGGCTTTGCATCAGGCCACGAAACGACAAATCATGGTGTTTTAACCACCAATGCCGACCTGTTTCCGCCAATTCGATGTATTTGGCATGATGCAGCACGCCACCTGCATCAGTATCGGCGTAGCTCACTAAGTAGTGATGCGCGGCCGCCTCCGGCGTCGTAGGTGCGAAGCGCATCGCGGTATGCGCCGCGGTGATGTTCATACGGGACATAATCTACTCCACCGCACGCAGCAGCATGGCGCTGTGCTCGAAGGTCACGGAGGTAAAGACCACCAATACCAGGCGCACCTTGGGCTGGATGGGTGTGGCCACCGGGCGCCACAGTGGTGCTTGTGTGATGGCCGGATAAAATGCCGCGCCTTGTAATATCGCCACAGCCTGATTGACCATCTGAGGAAAAATTGCCGACGGTGCATAGCCATAGTGCATGGCGACAGAGGTGGTGCACGGCCAGGAGGTACCAAATATGTTGTTCAGTGCTTGTTGTTCATTCGCAATAAAGTCGGAAGTACCTTGCCCGACCCCGATGACGACATCCACCTCATCCGGCGTCACCTGTGCATCGGCAAAAGCCTTGGCGATCACTGCCGCCAATTGACTGCGATCGGCGTCTAACCGATGCCCGATGCCATCTTGGCCAACGGCAAAGGCAGCAACTTCTGCGAGCGCACGGCCACCTCGGGCGGCAATAGCGTCGGCCGACTCCAACACGGTCACCGCGGCCCCTTCCGCCAGATGGAAACCAGCACTAACCTGCTCCCCATCCCAGCGGGCCAGTAGATTAAAGTGGTCACAGATGGACAAAATGGTTGGCGTTAACTCATCACTGGACAAATCAAACATGCGTTCTTGATGGGCAAACTGCACCGCATCAAATCCAAACTTCATCGCACCGACCGGGCCACATAAGGTGGTGTTAAAGCCTTTAATACCAAATTTGATCGAGACTTCACCGGCGGCGGCGTTGAGGGTGGTTAACGGAAATTGGGTCGAACTGGCATAGGCCAGACCGTCGTCGTACACCGACGACATATATTTCTCTAGGGCTTTTTGCGCGCCATGTAACAAGCCCGCCACAATGCCGGTCTCATAACGCTGTTCGGCCATCACCGCCGTTAAATCAAATTGCTCGATAGCATTCTCGGTTGCTTTGACGGCAAATTGGATACTGGGCGAGCTGCGACGTGCGCTATTTTTATTGCCCGTCGGCATGCTGACCGCACCGACAAAGCTTGATAATTCAGCATGATTCGGCTGCAAGCCTTGCGCTGGATCTATATCCGCCACACAGTGCCCATAAGCACTGATATAGACTGGGCGCGGTCGCAACTTTTGATTGCCATACACACCGGCCGCACGCGACAGCACCAAGGATGAATTGTTACCACCAAAGCCATAGTTGTTACATAACAGCGTATTAATGGCGGTGGGTGTTTGGGGGCCGTGCACATAATCCAATGGCGCACAGCCGGAGCGCGGTTCGGTGAAGTGATTGTTCGGTGCATAATAGCCGCGCTCGGCACACACCAGACTAATAATCAGCTCTACCACACCACTGGCACCTAAGGTGTGACCCACACTGGATTTAACGCTAGCAATTTTGACATGGTGGCCAAACACGCGAGCCACCGCTTGTGACTCAGGCACATCGTTACTGTCGGTGCCCGTTCCATGCGCCGAAATATAATCAATATCACCAAGCCCCACCCCTGCGTTGTGCAGCGCTTGTCGAATAGCAACTTCAATACCACGCCCTTCATCATCGACCGAGGTTTGATGGAATGCATCCGATGACAAGGCGTACCCCAAAATCTCACCACGATGTGCATGGTCACGCGCCTGACACTGTGACAACGCCTCCAAAATCAACACGCCCGCGCCCTCGCCCAAAGTGATGCCTGATGGGCTAGAAAATGGCGCGGCAGGGGCTTTGCTCAGTACCTTTAAACTGTTGAATCCCGCCGCAATACTCTCCGATAACGTATCAGTACCCACCACAATAGCGCGATCAGCCTGGCCACTGGCCACCAAGTCGCGGGCATAGCCGATGGCCGTATTACTGGATGAACAGGCGGACGAAATCGTCACCTTCAAACCGGACAATCCCAACTGCGCACAGATCACCGTGGCGACATGGTCAGTTAACGCCGCATAAAAATCATGCGGCTGAATGCTGCTGTAATCTGTGCCCGCCAGCGCCGTTTTCATCATTTTTTCGACATGCTGAATACCGCTGTGCGAGGTACCCACCACCACGGCAGTGCGCTGAGCATCTAGATCTTGCGCGGTTAACCCCGCCGAGGTTAACGCTTCGTTCAGTGCTTTTACGCTAAACCAGAGTCCGCGATCGGTATAGGCGGTGATACTCTCCGGCAAGTCAAAGCGGTCTTCAAAAGCAAACTCAGAGGTCAAGTTGCTGAGCAATTGGTCCGCATCAATATTGCGCGATGGCGCAATAGAGCACTGCCCCGCCAATACGGCATCGGCCAACTGTACGGCGGAACGACCCAGTGGCGTAAATACCCCCAGACCACTGATCACTACCGGATCTGACGTAAATGAACCTGCCACCGGCAGGGCTTGGTTTGACAACGTACGAGTATCAATCATGGAACATCCCTCAGCGTAAATGACCGCCATCCACTTTGATGGTGGTGGCTTGGATATAACCGGGTGTGAATAAGCTATGGACAATGTGCGCCACATCGCGCGTTTGCCCCATGGCACCGAGCGATGCGTTGCTCAGTGTGTGTTCGAACATGGCAGGATCTAAAGCTGCGACCATATCGGTGGCGATAAAGCCTGGCGCCACGGCATTGACATAAATACCATCACGGCCAACACGACGGGCCAGCAACTGTGCATAACCGATTAACCCGCCTTTGGTGGTGGAGTAAGGGACCTGGCCTTCCTTGCCATATACCCCAGCGGCCGAGGCCATCACCACGATGGCGGCCTGTTGCTGCCGTGGAATCAGTGGTAACAACAGCTCGGTCAGGTGGATAGTGCCCGCTAAATTGGTATGTAAAAGCGCAGCCACATCGTGGTCAGCAAGGGCTAAAAAAGCACCGTCATGGGTTAAGCCTGCGTTATTGACCAGCACATCGATGCGGCCATAGCGCTCGGCCATATACTGACTAAACTGCTGCATCGACTGTTGATCTGCCAGATCCATCACTTGCATGTCGACCATCACGCCGCGCTCTGCGCATTGCTGCTGTAGTGCCTTTGCACTCTCAGCGCCACTGCGATAGGTCACCACCAACTGGGCGTGCTGCAGTTGTGGATCCTGTTGCTGTATTTTGTCGACCAGTAAGTTGACGATGGCGTTGCCAATGCCCCGCGTGCCACCCGTTACAATGATTGTTTTCATCTCACATCCTTATATGTTGACACTGCCAATGCCGCTGCCGACGGGGATCACCGCGCCCGTGGTGGATAGCTGCTGCAAACCGGCATACATGCCGACTAACTCCGTAATGGCCTGTAACGACTGAGGCTTGTATTTCATGCCGTACACTTTTAATTGTGGTTTGGCGGCACGCCACTGCGCCTCGGTCAAACTCTCACGCGGCGGGTGGATTAAAAACACATTGACGTGAATGCCCAAGCGCGCCACTTCTTTGGCGATACTTTGCACCGCGGCGATCACGGCATTATTGGTGATAGGATTGGACGGTGAATTCACGCTATAACTGACGCTATGGTCGTAACAAAGCACCCAAATTCGACCGCCCTCCGCCCGAGCAAAATGTTGTGACCCATATTTCAACACCTTCAGCACCTCAACCAAGCGTCGCTCGATCCGCGCACTCGCCGCGATGGCATCGGTGGCAAACTCCTGCAATTCATCAAAACAACTGGTTAAATCCAGATAGATGTTTTGATAATGCATGCCAGCCTCGGTCTGCGCGGCAAAAAATGCCGCCACATCTGGGGTGTTCTGCGCTGGCAGTGGTTCTACCGCTGCAGATGGCGCGTCGACGGGTGGTACGCCGCATTCGGCCAGCGTCATCACATGACACTGCCGTCCCTGTGTGGTCAGTTGTGCCATCAGCGCTTGCGGGATCAGGCCATGGCTATTGATGAAAAGGTCCAACATGATTGCTCCCTACGCCCACTTACGCGGCCATTTGCATCCGTGACTGCACCATATCGATCAAACTGCCAATAGATGCGCAGACTTCATCGATAAAATTGCTGTTGATTTCAATAGGTTTGAATTGAAACTTCTTCTCAATCCCCACCAATAAATCCAACACATCGACCGAATCTAAGCCCAAGCCGTCATCGGCCAAAATTTGCGTCTCTTCGCTAAAGTCCGCTGCGCTATAGCCGTCATCCGCCAGCTCTAAGCGATCCAAAAAAATGCTATTTACTAAAAAATTAAAGATGTCAGCTCTTGAATAGTTCATGTTATTTCTCCGTAATTTCAGTTATTTATGTTGATACAGCGTGAAACTTGCTTTGGCGACATTTTCGTCACCACATTTCGACACACAGGAAAATCGACAAAAGCGCGATATCGAATCTTTCAGGTCTGTCACATCATTCAATGGTTTGGCCTCGATGATCACGACATCGCCTGGCCGCACCGGTTTAATAAATTTGGCGCGATCAATCGATGCGATAAATCCTTCAGCTTTTTCCCCCAATTGGTTGTTAAGCCAAGCGCGACACGACTGCGCCATGCTCTCAACCAAGATCACACCAGGTACCACCGGATCACCGGGGAAATGGCCGACGAAAAAGTCTTCATCCCCCATGTACAACCGGACGGACCGAATCACATTGTCCTCCTCGGAAAAACTCACCTCATCGACAAACCGAAATGGCGCGGTTTGCCGCAAGAAGCTGTCTAAATCGATGCCTTGCATATCAACCCCCAATAAAAATGCTAATGGCACCCTGCACTATCAGTTCCTCGCTTGCGAAGACCGCAAATTCGAAGCTGTACATCGGTTTGCGTGCCTCGACCAAGCGAGATTCCAATCGAATTGGAAACTGAACTTGGTGCAAGGACGTGCGTTCTACCTGTTGAAACGATGCAATCACGCCACGTTGTCCTTGTTTTTGCGCCCGCAGGATCAACCCCGAGGACTGGGCGGCGTATTCCAGCATCACATAGGTATCCACATCGGTACCTGCGACAAACTTCAATGGCTGATCGCGGCCATACAACTCTGTGATCACCCGTTGTTCATCGAGGTACAACACTCGATCGACAAATCGAAACGGCACTGTCTGTGCCAGACCGTCAATCAAGCTGGAGGACATTTCTGCAGTTAATTGCATGCCCATCTCCTCCGTTTAGCGCTTACGCAGCGCCGCTTTGCTGAACTGCGCATCAGCAAACTCGGCCATCTGGTAATCGCTCATCTTGATCCAGACCACGGCGTTCTGCCGCAGACTGTCTTGGATCGCGATTTTTTCTAACTTGGCTTGGCCGTGATGATCGACAAAGCTCTTGTATTCAATCGTTTTTAACAAACGCCCTGAGGCCGTGTAATGCCGTGTCGAGCGCGGCCGCTGTAAGGCGGTGTCATAGTCGATGTCAATTCGGGCATAGGTACTGTCTTTGGCGGTGCTTTGCAGTTGGATAGCCATGCGCTGTGTGCTGGCATCAACGGAATGCTGCACAACCTGATAATTTTTGAGATAAGAGGTATTCAGCACATCCGCGATCGAGGCCGCACCAAACACCCGCTGCAGGGGCGCAATGCGCACCACATTGGCGCTGCTGGGTAAAAACAGCCACAAATCCTTATCGCGAATTAACGTACGACGGCCTTGCTCGTTTTTCGGCGCCATCACATCAATCAGCGCATAGCCCTGGTTGCTGATTTTGACGTCCAGTTGATGGCGGCCAACCACCTTATCGCCTTCCATGGTCACCACCTCAGTGGCAAACCGAAAGGCACTGTCTTTAAAACCGCGCAGGTATTCCATATTGCTCAGCGCTTGCAGTACGGCGGCGTCCACCTTGGATGTCGTGGCCACACTACTCGGTGGTACCGCAGCGGTGACGCTGGCTGAGACACCAAACCCCAGCGCAAACATAAGCAGTGATATGTTGATATTCATGGCAAATTCCTTAGCGCTGCATGGCTTCGTTGATCGGCAGTTGTCCTGCCCGATAGGCTGGGAAAAAACCACCAATCAGGGTCGCGACCAGTGTTAACAAGGCAGGCACCAGCAACACGGACGAATCCAGCAATATGCGCAGTGGATAGGCAAAGGTGGAACCTGGCGGGGTGGGCATGGTGATCGATGCCATATTGATAAACTGTGCGCACAGCGCCCCACTGCCGATGCCGATGAGCACCGCGACCACCGCCACTAGCATCCCTTCCACCATAACCATGCAGATAATCTCTGCCTTCGAAGTCCCTAAAGCGCGACTGGTGGACAATTCGCTGACACGCTCCATGACCCCCATGGTCATAGTGTTAAAAATCGCCGCGAAAATGATGATGACAACCAACGCCGTGACAAAGCCAAAGATGTTATTAAACAGCGCCACGATTTGATGATATTGATCCGACATCTCAGACCACGATTGGATGGTCAGGCTGTCATCTTGCACTACAGCACGGATCGCGGCGTCCGTACCGGTCTCGATGCGTGCTTCATTCAATAAAATCACCAGGTTGGTGATGCGATCGCTTTGCTGAACTTCCTGCATCAAGGCCAAATTCATTTTGATAAAGCGCTTGTTTAACTCTTTGGCGCCGGTATCCATCACCCCAACCACGGTCATATCAACGGCATTGATGGCACCACCCACGGTGGTGGTTAAAAAAGTCACCACATCGCCCACCTTGGCCCCGAGCTCTTGCAGTAATTCGCGGCCGACAATGACGCCGGCTGGCTGCTCCGGAAACAGACCGGTGCCAGCCACAATACTGACCGCTTCACTGATTTGTGCATCGCTATCGGCATCCACGCCATACGCCAAGATGCCAACCGAGGTGTCGGCGAATGACAACAAGCCTTGCGCTTCAATGCGTGGGCTGACAAATTTGACAGCGGGGTTTTGCATGAGCAGTGCACTGAGCTGCTGTTGCTGCGCAGAGGAAATCCAGCTTTTACTGTACGCCTCATCGCCCTGGGCTTTGGCATGAATTTGATAATGCCCCAGCTGGGAATAAATGCTGCCTAAGCGGATCCCTTCATACATTTGCGCCACATAACCACCAAACAGCACCAAACTTAAGGTGCCAATAAAAATGGCTGTGCTGGCAATAAGGTTTTTCCGCCAGTCGCGCAGCACATTTTGCAGCACAAGCTTTCCCATAAATATCAGATACATAACATCACTCTCTTTGGGTTATTCATGTTCCAAACGTTGTTGACGTTGCTGCAGGTCGGCCAAGGTTTGCTGCAATTGCTGCTGCAAGCTTGGGCTGAAACTGGCAAATTCCTTGCTTTGCACAACGAGGGTTAAATCCGCGACGGCAACATCGGTTTTATGCATAAATTCCGGCATCTTGGCCGACACTAGACCGCGGTTAATGCGGGCGGTGATGTTGTCGGGATATTGGCTAATCGCGCGATCGAGATAGCGGTAGCCTTTGGCGCTGTAAGAGCCTGCTTGCTGCGCTTTATCTTTATAAAATGCTGCTTTCCGGGCATGCAGCGCGCCAAAGCCAGACAACAGCTCAGCGTGGTACAGGCGTGACTTGTCGCCCCCCAGCTGTTCGGCCATGCCCAGGAGCTGTGAAAAAACACTGATTTGTTGATCAAGCTGCGCTTCGGTTAACGCACTATCCGCCATCAAACTGTTGGCTCGCGCTAACTGTGGCGTCACTATGGCCACCAAACGCTCCGCCGTTAATTCACCTTGTAGTAGCGGTGCCGGCGCGGTTTGTGGACTGGATGCAGGCTCACAGCCTGCTAACACACCGAGTAAACCCAGCAAATACCATGCTTTCATATCAGATCCCTTATCCAATGGTTGTTTCAATATCAGCCCGTGCTGTGGCTAGCAGCGGCGACCCAACGGCACCACGCGGCGAGCCGTCGAGTATGTTTGTGGATGTGATGGGATGGGGTGAGACGGCGCAGACCATCGCGCGGTCGTTCTGCGCGCTATCTGCCACGATTCGCCCATCATGCAACCGGATGGCGCGCACACCGCTGCTGGCAAACTCAGCATCATGACTGGCAATCACCACGGTGACGCCCTTGTCTTGCTGTAAACGTTGCAGCAGTTGATACACCACGGCGCTATTTTCCGAATCGAGATTGGCGGTCGGTTCATCGGCAATAATCAAACGCGGGGCTTTGACAAATGCCCGAGCAATCGACACTCGCTGCATTTGGCCACCAGATAATTGCTTAGGTTTACGCTGTGCAAAACTCAACATGCCGACCTCATCCAAGGCTGCAAGTGCTTTTTGCTTGGCATCCGCCTGCTTGAGCAACATCAAGGGGTACATGACGTTTTCTAAAACGCTTAAGGCCGGGTGCAAATTAAACTGTTGAAAAATAATGCCAATATCGTTTTTTCGGATCTCAGCAAGTGCCCGATCGTGCAACTGAGTGATATCCTCGCCGCACCACCAGATCTGGCCACTGCTGGGTGGATTGATCAGGCCTAACATGCCCAACAAGGTGCTTTTGCCGCTGCCACTCTTGCCCGTCAGCACCACCAATTCGCCGGGCTGAATCGTCAGATCAACCGCCTGCACCACCGTATTGCGCTGACCAGCCTGTGGGTAATGTTTACTGACGTTACGCAGCTGCAACATGGCGCACCTCCGTCTGTAATGGCGCTAATTGCAGCGGTAACGTGGCCAGCACCGCTTGAATTTGTTGCCACTGTGCGCTCGACAGCGACTGCTGCGCAGGGCTTACATAACGGATCGCCAGCTGATTGGTACCGGCAGACCAGGAATATAATTTGAAGTCGGCATCGACACAGATGTGCTCAACCCCTAATGCTTCCAGCGCGGCACTTTCAATGTCTAGATCGTGAAACAGTGCAACTTTGGCATCGAGCAAGACTGGCGGTAGGGCAATAGTGGCAGGCATTTTGACCCGCACTAAAATGCACGGTGCCATCTGTGCATCCAATAACAATTGCACCAACTGCTGTAAAAAACGGTAATACTCGTAGAACGACACCACCATCGGTAACTGCTCATCAAACTGCAATTGCAAGGCAATATGCAGCTCATCGTCCGCCAATGGCGCGTTGCGTAATAACGCCGGTAACACTTCGGGCTGCCGTAAGCTCGGCAGTAAAACCCCTTGTAATGTTTGAATTGTGCTCATAAAAAGTCCGCATCCTTTGAAATGAAAGCGTCAGCCGCCAACTCCGCTTGGGCAAAACAGAAGTAGCCCGCCGAGGCAATGGACGACAGTTGATAGAGAGTGCGTGATTGGGCATGTGCAGCGCCGCTACGACCGGCATCCAGCGCCACGGCAATCCATGGATCAGAGCCACAGACATGGCCAAATTGGTCGTAACTATCAGGCAGTTGCAGCGCCCCCTGTAAGGCCCGACGCAGTCCTTTGCGCATCCGAGGCTCAAAAAAGCACAGCGCCATCACATGGTGTGGGAAAGTGGCTACGGCTTTTTGAATTTCCGTGGCATAGTCATACAGCATCACACTGGGATTGCAGCGGCCGATTTGCACCGTCGCATTGCCCAGTAGTTCCAAGTGAATTTGCGTAATGCGCTGGCTGGTTTTGCCCCAATCGGCGTTGTCTTGCCAAAAACGCATTTGCAATGGATTGGCATCCATAATGGTCAACACCACATGGTTGACCTGGGGTTTAAGCTGTAGATGCTGGCGCAGCAGAAAGCCCCAGCTCGCACATTGCATGGCATTGGAAAAACTCGCCGTCACGCCTGTGGCGGCATGCAGATCCCGACATAACGCGGCAGTATTGAGAAAGCCACTGGAACACACGGTATCCAAGCTAGAACTGCACAGATAATGGGCAATTACCGCAGGCGACGCTGTGGTCGTCATGGTCGCTGGCAATAACCCGCGCTGCTGCGCGCGTTGCAGCGTCGCTTGAGTCATGCGCGCAATCTGGGTAGTTAACGCTTGGGCAAAGCCTGCGGCGTCAAGCCCATCGAGTGGCTGACTCGGCGAGATGGCGATACTGTGGATGCGGTAGCTGTTCATCGTGCTGTCTATCCTTATGCCCGCACTTTGGTTTTGCTGTAAATTTCAAACAAACAGCGGTACGAGCTCCCTTCCATCCGGGTAAACGCCATCAAATCGCGTTGCAGCATCGGTTGTTTCACCGCCCCTGAAATCACCAGATCCAATAACAAGCGATTGGCGGCAAACTTGATGGATAACGCCACCGGTAAGCTGGGTTTGCGCTCCATCAAGCTATGGCAGTAAGCTTTGCCTATGTCAGCCAACTGCTGCACGGCATGGAACTGATCGGTAGATAAGTGAATGCGGTCTTGTTGATGTAGCCACAGCACATGCCCCATCAAGGCTCGAACAAAGCGCGGCCGCACCTTGGATAAAAACACGGCCGTCGAGGCTAAACCGCCCTGGCTCAGCACGTTGTCTTTGTGCACTCGGACTTTGCCGCTGACATTACCCAGCTGCAAACTCCCATCCAAAAATGGCATGCCCACCGCTGTTTTGGTCAACTGCGCAAAGGCCTCTGGCGGCACTAAAATCGAACTTGGGTAAAGTTTTTGGCTCGACGCCGCTGCGATCGAACCATAATCCAAGCGATGACCTTCAATAATCCAAACTTTGTCGACATCCAGTTCAAGCATGTCGCCATCTTTATGGAACACGGTATTCCATTGCGCGATAGAGGGGCCACCGCCATCCGCCATCAGGAAGCCACCAAATTTCGCGATCCCCTGCGCATGCCAGCTATCCACTTGCGCCATCTGTTCATCGCTGGCGATAAATGAAAACAATAATTTGCCGAACAATGTTACGAGATTGTGGAAATTATTATTTCCCAAGCCCTTGTATTGAAAATCATGCAGTAGATGTTCAATTTCTTGTTCAATTGAATTAAATCCCGCCTGTTGCTGTGGCTCTAAATTTTTACCTGGTTCCACTGCAAAAAAATCATCATGGTCAATGATCATTTGCGTATCCACGGTGGATATAACACCATTTCGAATGATACGGCGTAGATAACTGTTTACCTCGCCGTAATTTTCGAGACCTGCGACAATACTTTCTTCTAGCTTCATTTTTTCGCCCACCATTTTATAAATATTTTAGATAACGTATTCTTTGTATTCTTTTAGCGCCAAGAACTTTGATACTGTATAAAGCGCGTTATAGGCACCACAATTATCAAAAAGAATTTTGTCGCCAGCTTTAATGTCTTTATAAATTGATTTGGCCTCACCAATGACATCATCTCGATTGCAAGATGAGCCGACAAACATATAGTTCGTTGGCGTTTGTTTTGATGCGGCGAAAATATGCGGCTGCTCATGTTTTCGAATCACATGCTCGGTTTTGGCCAACAGGAAGTTTTGCGCCATGCCACCATCACACACCACAATCTGAGTGGACTGGATGGCCTTACGGCTCACCACGGACGTTAAGAAATAACCAGCGCTGCCAAAGATGGCGCGCCCCGCTTCATGGATCACGGTCGCTTTGGCTTGCAGGGGGGCGATGGCGGCACGATAGGCGGCAAAATCAATGTCTTTCTCCCGCCAATTAGCAGGGATCCCACCACCTAAATTGATGATATCTAAAGCATAACCTAGCTGCTCAACCACTAAGTCGACCAAGGACTCAACTGCCGCCACCGTCGTGATGGCTTTTTTCTGGAAATTATTCGAACCGACAAAAACATGCAGCCCCAGCACTTTGATCTCGGCCTGTTTCGCCCGTTCAATCGCCTGCCGCAATGCTGCCAGATCCATCCCAAAATGATCGTCCAGTTTGGCATCGGCGCCTCGAACCAAGGCATCAACATTCACTCGCAGTAATAAATCGTTCTTAAAATCACGTTCCTGTTTTACTGCAATAATGCTGTCGAGCTGTTCTACATGATCGATAATAAATGTTGCATTGTATCTTGATGCAACTTCGACCATTTTTTTACTATAGGCAGGCGTGTTGATATATATTTTTTGTTTGGTGCCAGCTCGTAACCGAAGCTCACCCAAGGATGCAACTTCATAACCATCACCAAAGTGAGATGCAGCTCTAGATAATAACTCCGCACAGTGATTGGCTTTAATTGAAACAATCAGCGGCGTGCCCAGCAATGCTTTCAGATCACGATAATTTACACCTACTTGCTCAACTGAATAAATATAAGCCGGGGTTTCTAATTCATCCCGCGCATTTTCAATCAATTCTACAACTGTGCTTTTAAGCTGATCCGCTGTTGTCATTATTATCCATCTCTCTATGTTGAAGTTGATATTCATGCCTTCGTTTCAAACTGCAGCATGAAATGCGCACCATGAAACTTGATGAGCACACAGTAAAAGAATTTTTTGTCGCTGCCTGCTGTCAGATGTGACAGCTATCTGTTGCTTGAGGGGCTTTAGCTCACGCCCGCAGACATCCTGGCCGCCCCGAGCCAACCACAGATGCCCATCACAAGCACCGAACATTCGGCCCAGCCGACGACATCCGTTATATAAAAAGCCACGCCGCCGCCACAGCTGTCAGATGTGACAGCTGCCGATGCCATGAATTCTTGTAAGCTGACAGCGCAATGGGTATCACCCACAACCATGGTGGGCGGTATGAAACAGCGGTGTAAAACATCATTGAATGATGCAAGGAGAAGCAAAAACCATGTGTGGGATCAGTGCGATTTACCAACGCCAGCCGACGCCAGTCGACCTGGATGACTTAACGCTGATGTCGAGTGTGATTGCACATCGCGGGCCCGATGAAGCCGGTTATGCCATCCTCGCGAATGGCCAACTCGGCTTGGCGCATGTGCGTTTGAGCATCCGTGATCTGGCGCAAGGTCAGCAACCTATGTTCAGCCGTGACCAGCAAATTGTGCTGAGTTATAACGGTGAAATTTATGATGTCGCTGCCCATCGTGCCCGTTTACAGCGCTTGGGTTATCAGTTTGACACCCACTCCGATACCGAAGTGGTGTTAACCCTGTATCACGCCTTTGGCTTGGATTTTGTACATCACTTGAATGGTGAATTTGCGCTGGTGTTATGGGATGCCGCCCAGCAGCGTGTGGTGGCGACACGCGACAGAACCGGCATTAAACCTTTGTTTTATTATGAAGATGCCAATGAAGTCATTTTTTGCTCGGAAGCGAAAGGCATATTGGCATTGCCACGGCGGCAGCGTGAATTATCACGCGAGTTTTTCCAAAGCACGCCCTTTGCGTTCCAGCGTCAAGGCATCTCTAGCTTTGCAGGCATTGCCTCGCTTAAACCTGGCTATGTGATGATTGTGGATGCGGCAGGGAGCCGGCAGCAGCCTTATTGGCACGCGGATTTTCAGCCCGACCCCTCGCTGAGCTTTGCCGACGCCCAGCAGCAGGTGCAGCACTTATTCCATCAAGCGGTGCAGCGTCGCTTAGCGGCCGATGTGCCGATTGGAGCTTATCTAAGTGGCGGCCTAGACTCCACACTGACCTGTGCCAGCATGGCAGTGCAGCATGGCACCTTCCCCACCTTTAACTTAAGCTATCACCATACCGCCTATGATGAAGCGCCGCTCGCGCGGCAAATTGCCGAATTTTATGGCCTGCCATTCCATAGTTTGCCATGCAGCCATGACGATTTAGCCAACGCTCTATCGCATAGTATCTATCAAAGTGAGCTGCTGCCTGCCAACCCTGGCCACGTCGGGAAGTTTATCTTGGCGCAGTTTGCCCGTCAGCATGGCGTGAAAGTGTGCCTCACTGGCGAAGGTGCCGATGAATTATTTGCCGGTTACGCTTATTTTAAACAAGAAGCCTTATGGCAAATGCAACTGGCCGGTGGCGCCACCGCGATGGCAGCGGACACGCTGATGCAGCAATTTACCCAGCAAGCCAGCCGTTCACGCAATTTAAGTTGGACCAACGCCGAACATTGGCGCAGTGCCAGTGCGCAATTTGGTTATCCCAACAATAAAGAAATCATGGTGAGCCAAGTGAGCAAAATGATAGCTGCGCAGCTGTATCATCCTGATTTTATTGCAACGCCAGATCCAATGGCGCTGCTCTATCAGTCATTGCCGCCATCGATCATGACCAAGCTATCACCACTCAATGCATCCCGCTTCAGTGCGCTGCATACGCTCTCAGAATATATTATTCCGCTCTTGGGTGACCGCGCCGAAATGGCGGCATCCTTGGAATGTCGCCCGCCATTTTTAGATAACGACCTGATTGCGTTTGCCCATCGCCTCCCTGCCGCATACTTGCTCGATATGGCGCAATTACGTGAAAAATACCTGCTGCATGCCGGGTTCGCCGCCATACTGCCGCCGTTTATGCAGCAGCAACACAAGCACCCCTTTTCGTCCGAAGATTGGTCGAGTTTTTACCTCAAGAGTGACTATGCGCAGCAATTGATGTTACATCATTTATCCGATACCGATATTCGCCAACGCGGTATCTTTAACCCCGCGTATGTCGCCAGTTTGCGTAAGCTATGGCAAGGGTTACCCGCACACTCCCCCATGCGACAAAAAATCCAATCCACCATTGGTGTGATCGTGTGCAGCCAAATCCTGCATCAACAATTCATTCAGCAGCGGCCACAACCAACCCAAATGCTGCAGCTGACGCAGCGTCGTCCGGCAACACCCTGCCGAGGTACATCCGCACGGACCGGACAACATGCCACGGCGGTGCTGTGAATATGCTGAACACATTGCCCATACTCACCACTCCATCATGGCGCCCTCGGCAGGCCGCAGGACAGTTCAGCGAATTACCCGGCATAGTGCAGTGGCAATGCCAGTTACTGCACCGAGCCAGCGATGTCGCGGCTACCTTGGTCCTAAGCACTATCCCCAGCGAGCCACAGTGGCAAAGGCAATTACTGCAGCAGTATCGATCTAGCCTGAGTCTGCGCGAACAGCAACGCTTGGACGGTTTTAAACGGCCGCTGCCGCAATTGGCATTTTTGCTCGGCCGCGTGCTGATCCGACATTTATTGGCAACATACTTGGGGCGCGCGCCCGCGGATATCGCGATTGCATTGAGCCGTAATGGCAAACCTTATGTGGTGGGAACTGATTGGCATATTAGTATTTCGCATAGCCAGCAGATGGTAGCCGTGGTGCTGGCACCTTATCCGATGGGTATCGACCTCGAGCAGCATGCACATCTGGCCAAAATGTTACCGCAGGCTGATCTATACCTGAACCCGCAGGCAGCACAGGATATTTGGCAAGCGGAGCAGCCGTTGGATCGATTGGCATGTTATTGGACAGCACTAGAGAGCAGCGTGAAAATCTTAGATAGTTCATTATTACCGTTGCGACAACACATCAGCTTATCGCGCCCATTCGACGCAGGCCGTCATCATCCGCCGCTGTTACTGACCGAGCTTTCATTTACGCCACCGTGGCAAGCGCCGCCCACATGGCAGCGATGCCAACAGTTTGTATGGTGTTCGGCTTTTGCATGCAGTTCAGCTCCCTCGCTTGATGTCATGGCGTTTGATATCGAGGCCCTTGATCGCCCCCTGCCCACCGACAGACCGCCATTACCAACAGGCTTACATTACATCTCTGCGGCGCTGGCAGATACCCTACGTCTCACCTGTTGCCTCACAACGACGGATGCCCGATACGCGTGACCCGATCGCCGAGGTAAAGCCACAGCTTAATGGCGGTTAATGCGTAAATTTTCGTTCACTTCGATTTGCAGTGCGACCGAACGCTCCACCCCAATTTGCAACGCCTTGCCATCTCCTAACCGACGCATCGTGACACCCAATTGCCGTAAAATCCGCTCACAAGCCACGGTGGTCACGGTGACATAGCTGGTGATACCCCGAGCAATGGCAAAGTCGTAGAAGGAGCGAACCAGTTCAATGGTGGTATCGGCGTAATACCCTTGTTCGGTATCCCGCAGATTTTTATTGACGGCAAAGCGGCTGATTTCCCAGACGTTTTCCTCTTGCGGTGCAGCTTCACCCTGCAGTAACTGCGGAAACACATCTTTGAGCATATACAAGCCTTGCGATGGCAGCGCTCGCCAGCAACCCAATACTTGCTGGCCAGCCGCATCGGTGACGGTAATATGGAAAGGATTTAAATCATCAAACTGGTCACGCTCACGGCCTTGATGAGAGCTGATTTCCCACCCCAAACGTTTGATAAAGGTGTCGTGCCGCAGTTGGAATACTTGATCTAATACTTGTGCATTGGCATTTACTGAATTTTCTTGGAACATCATTACGTTTTTCATGTGAACACGCCTCATTAAGTTGACGTGTTCACCCTATTTTTTAGCATCGATGCGTCATAGCTGACACATCTAGCAGGCCTCATTCAAAACCTTAAAAATCAATAATTTAGGCAGCAAAAACCCACACCTGTCATATCTAACAGGTGGCGAAAATCACCGTCCCCTGCTTGGGCGAAAAAGCAGCACATGGCAGGGCCGTGATGAGGTCAATATGCGTGAAAATTGCGGTCAATTTTGGTCGGCACCAAGCGCAAAAATCGCAGCTCTGGCACGCGGTTTGGACGATTCTCCTTTTCTTTTTTGGGTACTTGGCTGCGGTACTGAGTAACGGAGCTTAGTAACGGTGCTGAGTAACGGTAGTAGTCACAGTACTGAGCTAGGGTACGGTATTAAATTACCGCGCTACTGAACTTGGGCGAACGTCGTATAGCCTGCATTGTTTGTCATGCATCATTTTTAATCACCGCGCCATACTTGGTGACATCTAGCCACCACATAACAACGCCATAACAACGCCATAGCAACGCCATCACCATCGCCATGACAGCATCAGCCTGTCGACCAGAGAAGGCCGACTGGGTTGATGGCAAAATGTGAACGGCAAAGGCGATGAACCAAAGTGATAAAGTTCGACTATAAAACCATGTGATAAACCAAGGTGGGGCGCAGTATCCAGATCTGCACCACGTTTGCCTACCTGTCAGTAGTGACAGGTGTGGCCATGACAGTGGTTTGCTAGAGTGCTCTCATCATGAAACAGCATCTGGCTCACAGCGAGGTGTGCGGATTGACGGCGTCGCGCAAGGAGCAACATTGCACTTATCCGCGAGCTCACCACGACATGGCATCATGTTTAACAATAATGCCCTGTGAAAAAGCCGCGGTATGTGCCACGCACATCACCACAGGCGACAGCAACCGAAGGATGCGGAGATTCGCTTGAATATTGAACCAATCGACTGTGATCAACAATCCAGTCAACAGGCTGTGCGTGAAGCGATGAACATCGCGTTAACGGCGGCACTGCGCAAATCCAACCGCGCCGCATTGGGGTGGGCGCTGCTCGATCGCGAGTATCGTTTTTTGGCGGCCAATAGCTTGATTATTGGCGCCGATGAGGCGCTACTTTATGCGCAGCTACAGCAATATGCCGCGAAACTGTATCATTTGTGTTTAACCACAGACCCCGTGACGGCATTGCTGGAACCTGAACGGCTTATCGAGGCCATTGAAGCCAGTGGTTGTCGTCAACTGACGTTCAGTGCTGCCAGCGCCACCGTATCGCCATCTTCGGCGGCAAAACGCTGGCAGCAATGGCAGACGCAATGGCAAACCCAAGCTGGCTGCCGTATTCACATTTTGCCCGCCACACAAATCACCGAGAAGTTAATCGCTGGCGCGCAAAAAGCCGAACGCCGTGGTTTACCCTGGTTAACCAGCGTCAGTAGTGGCAATTGGCACGGTGCTGAACTGCCGTTAACGGAATTTGTCGATGAATTTGGCTTTAGTGCTTTTTTACAAACGTTGGTCAATCAAGCCAGTGCAATTTTATATACCTCCAGCCAACAGCATATAGTGCCGCTGCTGCCTACGAAAAACTATGCCAAACAGGAACAGCTGATTTGTGAAATTAGCAGTTTGTCTCAGCTTGAATCGGTCTTGCGTTACTGTGTCAGCCAAAAACGCACCAATGCGGTGATTTTTTGTGATTTGCCATTTCTACAGCAATTGGTCCATCAGCAACAATGTGATGAGATTGTCTATCATTTGGGCTTGGTGAGTCGGCAAACTGTGGCGGCACCCCAGTGGCAAATCCCCTTCGAGCAGTGGTCTATCGTCAGTAGTGATGCCATCGGCAAATGTTTACGTATCGTGCTGCAGCAAAGTCGCAGCGATAATCCCTTGATGGATATATCGCTGGCAAACTAATGCAGTGACGCTGGATTGGCTAGCTCGGCCGCGCTTTCACCAAACCATGGATAATGGCTTTGGCCACGGCATGTTGACGATTGACGGCGCCGAGTTTGTCGGTCACGCTCGACAAATGGAAATTGGCGGTGCGCTCGGTGATGCCCATAATCTGAGCAATTTCCCACGCGGTTTTGCCCTCACATGCCCAAAATAAGCTCTCTTGCTCTTTCGGCGTCAGTGCTTTCATCGGGTGATGTTCAATATTTAGCCGCAAATAACATTCAAACGCGGAATGACTAAAATACTGGCTGTACGGTAGTGCGGCGAGTAATCGACGTCGAAGCTGTTCGGGGCGGGCTGAAGCCATACTGAAAATACAAATTTCACCGCTGGGTGATTTTACCGGCACAGATAAACCATCGAGCAGCCCTGAACTTTGCGCATTGGTCATTAAAGCTAATGCCTCGGGACTACAGTATTTGTCGTTTTGCAACAAAGTACTCCACATGATGGGTGCCGAGTTTTCAAAACAATAGCGTACCACCGGATCATGCTTTTTCATGTCTTGATCAAAGTACGCTTTGTACCACGCGGTGGGATAATTGGATAACACGTAAATTTTGGGGGCGCTTAACGATACCGCGCTGACGGTGGCAAAAAGGTAGTATTCCAAATCGCAAAGTTGACATAGTTTGAGAAATTTTTCGTCAAGATCGTTCGCGCTTTGGGCATGTTGAAGAGAATCAACTAAGTCTTGCAGTATTTCCATGTCCATGGGTTGTCATTACCTATACCAAGTGAGCAGTTTATTGTCACCATAAGTTCAAACAGAAAAAACTCTGGTCTTATTATTCGCGTTTTTTAGTTAAGAGCTGTTTAGGTAAACGTCGTGTTGTAAACATCGCGCACAAAAAATGCTTAAACACTAGCCGATTCAACGCTATAGAAAAAACACGCCCGTGTAAACATTCAACATACCGTCATGGCCACGCCATGCCGATATCGACTGCTCATTAAACCGGCAAACCATGACAATTACATCGTCATTGATTTGATATTTTTGCGATGAAAACAAGATATTGCTTAATTAATGCACACTTTTAACTAAAGAAGGGACTAATTTACCAAAATTGAAAACAAACCAAACCGACTTTAGACTACTGCGCTGACCAGTATCGATCTAGATGAATTTTATAAGACAGGCCCGATTGACGAAGGACACGAGCATGGATCGTCGTCAGCAAGCTGACCGAAGGGGTTGTCCTGATGTGGGTGATCAGTTTAGGCCTCATCAGACAGCTATGAGCGAGAAGCGGAATGATGCCATGCTGGCGGCTTTGTTGGTTTTAATCTCATTATTTGCCTTGGCGGCAAGATCTCCCTGCAAAGATCTCGCCCCAAAGGGCGAAAGCTTTGTCAGGTAAACTCACTACAGAGATAAAATGGGCAAATAAAGCAAGATACAAATCAAGTGAAAATTTACTCACTTCACGTTTTTACAGCTGAGGGGATGAGCAAAACAACGACGGCGAATATGCTTCGCCGTCGTGTCGGACGTGATTAGCGTTTTAAATCAAAACGATCTAATTCCATCACTTTTTGCCACGCCGTCACAAAATCGCGGACGAATTTGTCGTTGCCATCTTGAGCCGCATACACTTCCGCTACCGCGCGCAGCTCGGCATGCGATCCAAACACCAAATCCACCGGCGTTGCCGTCCAGGTTGCTTTGCCACTGGCCCGATCAAAACCTTGGTATAAACCTTCGGTGCTGGCTTTCTCCCAGCGCGTTGACATATCGAGCAAATTGACAAAGAAGTCATGCCGCAACACCCCAGGCGTGCGCGTAAAGACGCCGTGTTTGCTACCGCCGGTATTGGCGTCGAGCACACGCAAACCACCCACCAATACCGTCATCTCCGGTACCGTTAAGGTCAACAAATTCGCTTTTTCGACCAAGGCTTCGGCCGGGGACTGTAGGCTGTCGGCACTAAAATAGTTGCGGAAACCATCGGCTTTAGGCTCTAACACGGCAAAAGAGCTCACATCGGTTTGCGCTTGAGTGGCATCCATACGGCCGGGGGTAAATGGCACCTCAATCTGCACGCCACCGGCACGAGCCGCTTGTTCGATAGCGGCACTGCCACCAAGTACGATCAGATCGGCCAAGGATACTTTTTTGCCAGATTTAGCAAATTGCTGCTGAATGTTGCGTAGCGTCGCCAACACTTTTTGTAGCTCGGCAGGGTTATTCACCGCCCACTGTTGCTGCGGTGCCAGTGCCAAACGCCCACCGTTGGCGCCACCACGCATGTCGGTGCCGCGGAAACTGGCTGCCGCCGCCCAAGCCGTACGCACCAGCTCAGGTACGGTTAAACCACTGGCCAAAATTTGCTGTTTTAACTGACGAATATCCGCCGCCGACACTAAAGGATGATCCACCGCAGGAATAGGATCTTGCCAAATGAGGCTATCTTTGGGTGCTAAGCTACCCAAATAACGGCTGCGAGGCCCCATATCGCGGTGGGTTAATTTAAACCAAGCTTTGGCAAACGCTTGCTCAAAGGCTTTAGGATCTTGGCGAAAACGCGTGGTGATCTCACGGTAAATGGGATCTTCTTTTAACGCGATATCCGTCGTAAACATGATAGGCGCGTGGCGCTTGCCCTTGATATGCGCATCCGGCACTAAATTGGCCGCTTGGCCATTGGCCGGGATCCACTGAATATGACCGGCAGGGCTCTTGGTCTGCACCCACTCAAATGCGTATAGGTTATCGAGGTATTGCATGGTCCACTTGGTGGGGCTCACCGACCACGCGCCTTCCAACCCTGAGGTCACGGTATCTTCCGAGTGGCCTTTACCACAGCTGTTTTTCCACCCTAACCCTTGTGCGGCCACATCTTCACTGGCAGGATCTTTGCCAACACACTTGTTCGGATTGTGCGCCCCATGCGCCTTACCAAAGGTATGGCCACCGGCAATCAAGGCCACCGTTTCTTCGTCGTTCATCGCCATACGGCCGAAGGTATCCCGAATTTCTTGCGCGGATGCCAATGGATCTGGCACACCATTTGGCCCTTCTGGATTGACGTAAATCAGCCCCATTTGGGTTGCGCCCATCGGCTTGGCCAGTTTGCCTGTGCTGTCACGGCGTTTGCTATCCAGCCATTGTTTTTCACTGCCCCAGTTCACCCGCTCCGCTTCCCAATCATCGGTGCGACCGCCAGCAAAACCATAGGTTTTGAAGCCCATATCTTCCATCGCCACGTTGCCGGCCAACACCATCAAATCAGCCCAGGAAATTTTACGGCCATATTTCTGTTTAATGGGCCACAGTAAACGGCGTGCTTTGTCGAGATTGACGTTGTCTGGCCAGCTGTTGAGCGGTTCAAAGCGCTGTTGACCGCCATTGGCGCCGCCGCGGCCATCAAAAATACGATACACACCGGCGCTGTGCCACGCCATACGGACAAAAAACGGTCCATAGTGACCGTAATCGGCCGGCCACCACGGCTGGGATGTGGTCAGCACTTTACGCAGGTCGGCCGTCAGTGCGTTTAAATCTAAACTATTAAATTCAGCAGCATAGTCAAAATCAGCACCATAAGGGTTCGATTCGGCGCCATGCTGACGTAGCGGTGATAAATCCAGTTGCTGCGGCCACCAATAACTATTGCTGGTCGCCGATGCACTGATCGTGGTAGGTGCTGCCGCCTCAGGCGCACTGGCCGCAGCACAGGCATAACTGGCAAAAATGGCGGTTAATGCAACCGCTAAACGTGAAGGCATACTATGGGTTTTCATCGTGATGTTCCTCTTAATTGAAGTGGCCGCGACACTGCACCTGTTACCAAACAACGCCTATCGATGACGCTGACAGACAACATCAAACAATATGAACCTGATACGTCGGCATGACGGTGCGCTTGCAAACAGCGCCAACGATGCCATGACTGCGACAGGTCACATCAGCAACACAGGTCGACACGGGACATGACTAAAAGTAGTCGCGATCACCAATTTAGGAAAACGATAAAAACAGATAGTCTAATTCGATTAAATTGATAAAACGTGGCACCCATCACAGCACCACGTTTACGCGGCATAAAAACCTAGAAGCTTAAGGTGACACTCAATTTGGCATGACGACCAGGCTCCAGATAGCGTCGAATGCCATCGCCGATCACACCACCTCGTGCCGCCCCTTCAAACGGAGTGACATATTGCAATTTCTCCCAGCGGTAATAGCTGCGGTCGAACACATTAAAGATACCGGCATTGAGCTGCAGGTCAGTGTATGGCTGCCACTGCACGCTCATATCGGTGATCAGCGCCGCCTGGCTGAGGAACGCCGCCGGTTGCCGCTGCCCGTCTGCAGTATATTGCCAGCTATCATTCGCTGATTTTCCGGCCTGCCAGCGCTGATCCAGTCGCAGTCGCCATGCTGGCGCGGGTTGATACCCAGCGCCAACCACGGCGCTCCATGGCATGATACTGCGCAGTGGTGCTCCGTCGTGCTGTGTACCTTGTTGGTGACTCGCCGCCCAGTGCAGTTGCCATTGCGGTACCGCCTGCCAATGTCCATTCAGTTCGACACCATGCACCTTGGCGCTGGCAATATTTTCCATTCGGCTGAGGATGGCACCTTGTCGCACCGAACAGCTGCCTCGCACACAGCTGCGGTAACTGGTTTGCGGGTTTTGGATGCGATCCACATTGGCGATTAAATCGCGATAACGATCGGAAAATACCGCCACGCTATGCTGACTTTGCGCCAACTGCAACCGATACATCAGCTCGATATTGTCGCTTTGCTCTGGTTTTAACGCCGGATTGGCCACCGCCGCTGGCAGCGTCACGGTATTGCCAGTGGCGGCTTCTTGCAACAACACCGTACTGGTTTGTAAGTACAAATCTTCGGTGGTCGGCGCTTTCATGCCGCGCCCCACCTGCAGACTAAGCCGAGACTGCGGCGACAGTTGATAATGCAGCTGCGCCTGAGCACTGGTCTGGGCAAAATCAAGCGCACGCACCGTGGCGGTGGGGTCCGTAAAGGTGGCACTTAATTCTGGGTTATAACGTAGTTGCTCCCAGCGCGCGCCCACCACCATCGACCACGCCGAATCTAACCACTGCAGTTCGTCTTGTGCATACACCGCCTGCGTCCGTTGTGTGGTGGCGGGCACTAAGGCAGGGTCTATCTCACGCGTTGCTAATTGTTGGCTTATCCCGACATATCGGCGATCTTCGGCACTAAAGTCCACGGATGTCTGCTGCCATAACGCACCGTACACCCACTGATGATGGCTATGCTCAGTCAGAACTTCTTTACTAAATACGCCGTGCCGCTGCTGTAATTTTTGGCGAAAACGTCGATCTTCGTCACGTAAACAGGGCGCTTTGCCTTGTGGGCAGGGGCTCGTCACATGCATGCTGGTGATGCCTCGATTCTCCGTGCGCTGCTGGTCAACACGTAGCGTCATCTCATCAAACCAAGCCGCACCAGCCTGATAATCATAACTGAGCGCTACTTTGTCGCGCTGCATGTCATCCCTGCCCCAACGCGCCAGATACAGTTGATCCAAACGTGATAGGTTGTCTAACTGAGAATCGGCAGCATAACTGTCGTAACTAAAGCCAAGATGATGCTGCGGTAACCATTGCCAATGCAATTTGGTGAGCAGCTGCTGGCTGGCCAAACGCTGTGGATCGGCATAAGGCCGCGCACCACCAGTGACGTGACCCGACGGATCTCGGCCAGCAAAACTAGGCATTTCATGGCCGTGTCGCTTATTAAACGCCACTAAACTCGCCACATTGCCCTGCCGATTCGCCAGCACCACACTGGATAACCATTCCTGCTGGCCGCCACTGTATTGCTGTTTTAATCGCAGATGACTATCGTCGCCACTGGCGGCTAAAAAATCAGCGGCATCTTTACTGGTCAGTTGGACTGCGCCCGCCAGCGCGCCACCGCCGGCCGCCAACGCGGCGGGACCTTTTAAAATACTGACGTTTTTCAGTAAATCGGTGTCCATGCCAGCCAAGCCCACGCGGAAAAAGTCGTACGGGGCAAAACCGGCTGGATCCAAGGTCTCGCCAACACTGACACCGTCAATGGTGACTTTAACGCGATCACCATCCATGCCCCGAATATTAAAACCATTGTTACCAAAGCGGCCGATATCGGTTAAGGTCACGCCTGGGGTCATGCGCACCACATCGGCCAGTTGATTCACTTGGCGCTCGGCCAGCTCTGCTGCACTTAATTGATGTTGGGTTAATTGCTGCTGCCCCGCCGTGACGTTATCGGTGGTCAATGCGGTGGCACTCACCTCGACATCGGCCAACCGCGGCACCGGCGTAGCCGACTTTCGCGCGCTGGCCGCGCTGGCATTGGCGGCAGGCGCAGCTTGCGACTGGCCGGCATCCTGCCACTGTGCCGCCACCAACGCGGGCGCGAGTGCCATCGCGATGGCAGACATAGCGATGGCAGACATAGCGGAGACTGACTTAGTGGTAACTGATAAACGTACTGACATATAGTTTCCTTGTTAAACGGCAATACCTTCCGAGCACACCTGGATTGGGTATGTGTTGGCGAGCAATTGCATACTAAAAAATGACTGCGTACTGGCTGTCGCTGATACACGCTTTCACTGATACAGGCTTTCACTGATACAGGCTGTCGCTACAGCGACACCGCATTGTGAAAGGGCAGCAAGCGCTGGAAAGGCTTACATCATCTGGTGCATGCCAGCGCCCATCCTTATTTCAATAGCGGTAATTTCATGCCGACCTTTGGCCGAGACAGCCTGCGGGAGTGGCCAGCGAAACGGTAATTTCAGCAGCTCGCGTCCGCCGTGTTCGCGAGCGACTTCCAGCCACAACAGATAATCACCCGCCGCTAACGGCTGCTGCAGCCGATCGCGCAGCGGCAAGTGCCAACGCTGCGTGCCGGATCTCTGGGTCGCACTGGCGTATTGATCGATATGGAAATCCGCCATCCGCTCACGACCCAGCTGTGGATCTTGCTGTGATGTGGCAACCCACGCCGGCACGGCTGCCCCAAGCTGCGACCACCACCGCGTTAATGCGGCATACCAACGTGGATCTTTGCCCTGCAGGAGCAGCGGGATCGGCTGTTGCCCTGCCGCATCGGTAAACCACAAACTCACATAGGGTCGCTTCGCTGATGTGGTGCTGCTGTGCACCGGTAACTGCAGCTGCACCTCCAAAGTGGCGATAGACGATTCAGCACGGGTGGGCGCTGATGCCCACCAGCGCCAACCCACGAATGCCGACGCACGCGAGTGACCTTCAGGCTTGTGATGGCGAACGCTGGCGTTGGCAGAGCGCTGCATTTCAGACATAGCCGTTTTAGACAGATGCTTGGCAGAAATAGTCTTGCCAGATATTTGGTGCGGCACCTGGTGTGCAGCCGTGTGCTGAAACGCTAAGTTGCACGCTAGGTTGTACCGCGCATCTCTGTCGGTGAGTAAACTGGGATGCACATGCTCGAGCCAGATAAAAGCCGCCGGCGCTGCCCACTGCTGCTGCCATTGCGACCGTTGTTTGACCGATGCCGCACGCAGCGCCTTGATCTGTAACCAAGCATTCACCAAGGATGAACCCTGTGCGATCCCATGACCCACGCTCGCCCGTTCCTGCGACAAGGCATACAAGGCCGACGCTGATGGTGCTGCTTTTTGGTTTAGCGCAGCCTGTGGATCTGTCGCGGCACAATCTGGTGCGGCCGGCTGCTGCAGCGGCCAAGCTTCTTGCAACAGCCAGTCGGTCCGATAGCGTGCCAATAGCGCGGTGGGCTTATCCCCGCGGCTTGCCGTTATCGGCTGGGCTGCATTCAGCGGCGTCCAGCTAAACATCGGCAAAACCGACCACGCATTATCGATCACCCAGGCTGATGCACCTTGATCGGCAATCACGGGTAGCGCGGGGATCTCGGCTGTGGTCATAGTCCCTGCCGTATTCTCGATGATGGTATTCTCGATGATGGTATTTTCGATGGAGGCTTTCGCGATTGTCCTTTTCGTGATGGTGGTTGCCGCAGGATCCGATGTTTGAGGCTGTGCCTGAAGTGAGAAATCCGGCGCCGGTGCGCTTGTCTGATGCCAAGGCGTAGACACACGACTGTACAACAGTGGCGGAGCGACCTTGTGTGCGTTCTGCGCTGCAGGTTGCCAGCGCAACCAATCCGCATACTGCAAGCGAATATCCGCGCTTGGATGCCAGCGCTGGATTTGTTCAAACAGCTCATCTAATAACAACGCCAAGGCCATCGCTTGCACATCTGGCACCATAGCCACTGCAGCAGCATCCGTAGCTTTGCCCCCCGCAGACGCAGCCTTGAGCGCAGCAGACGTAGCCTTGAGCGCCGAAGACGTAGCCCCAGCGCTGTGCAACCATACCGCAGCTTGTTGTCGCCAATACCGCCGATCCGGCAGCTGGTTCAGCTCCTGTGCCGCCCCCGCGGGTGGCCGACTGCTCCGCACGTCACGCCACGGCAGGCGCGCCGCGCCAAAACGACAATGCATAGTGCCCTTTGCCAACCACCACTGCTCGCAGCGTTGCCACGCACGATCCAGTAACGCGGCAGACGCAGGCCAGCGCTGTGTTTGCGCAAACTGCTGTGCCGCCGGCCAATAACCAGACTCGGTGATCGCACTCACCTGCTGCCACATCTGCGCGAGCTGTTGCTGTTGAGATGGCGTGAACTGGGCCTGTTGCAAGCGAAGCTGCACCCGATGACCAATGGCAGGTTCCCCCCATAACCACAACGGCATATCGGCTGGCAACGCAAAGCTCAACTCAGATACGGTCAACTCAGCAGCTGGCAGGGACGCGCGCACAGGTGCAGATAAGCCCAGCACAGTGGCCATCATCAACACCGCGTATCTCTCTGCTCGTGGGGGTAACAGTGTGAATGACGGTGAACGTAAGCAGCTATTTAGCAGCCGGTTTGAAAACTTGCACATCAGCATGTCCGTCAGCCGTTGCCTGTACACCTTGACCCTAGTCACACCACACCTAGTCATACAAAACCTAGTCATACAACACCTAGTCATACAAGACAGTGCAGTCACCGATTTACGCGAGCGTTGCAGCGCCATGGTTATAAATTCACCGGTGCTGTCGAAGCCACTTGGGAACCTGATGCGGTGGCCACGCCTTGCCTTGCAACCGGTGTCGGCGTTTGCCCAGCATGCTGTTGCTCCATACCCCGCTGCATTGCAGGCGGTGGCGCAGGCAGTTGCACTGGCAGATGCTGAGCCGTGCTCTGCGACATAACCGGTAGTTTGTCTTGCATGCTGACCACCCGATCCTGATTGGTGTCCCACTGCGCAAAACCTTGTGCACCGGCCTGATGGTATTCGACGCTGCTTAATATGCCATTGCCGTCCCTATCCAAGGCTGCGAATTCAGCTGTCCATTGTGTTTGGGCGTGCTGGCGCGATTGGGCGATTTGCTGATCAAGCCGGTCAGTAAATTCCGCCAGATACTCCTGCGCCGATAACCCACCATTCCCATCCATATCGGTACGGGCAAACACCTGCTGGCGAATAGCGTGGTACTCATCCTGACTGATCTTGCGGTCATGATTTTGGTCATACATCTGCAGCATGCCTTGCACGCTGTGGCTGGTTGGCATGATCAGGGCCGGACTGCGCTGTAGCGAACGGCTCTGGCTCGAGCGGCGCTGTTGCTGGGTAGTTGTGCCGGCCACATTGGCGACCACATCCTGCCCATCCAATACGCCGTCGTGGTGTCGGTCGAGCATGGCAAAAGCGCGAGCCCCCGATGCGTGATACTCTGCCGCACTGATCACCGCATCCTGATCCGTATCCACCGCCGCAAAACGCACCTCGGTTTGACGCAGTTGCCGCTGCCGATCCTGATCTAATAACCCCTCAAACACCGCCCATTGCGCCTGTTGATACCCTTGCAGATCCACTTGCGCATTTTGTTGCCTATCCATCGCCGCCAGCATTTGCTGTCGACGTTGCCAATATTCCGCATGCTGTACCTGGCCGTCGGCATTGCTGTCGTAATCGACGATAAAATCAATTTTGGCTTGCAGATTCTGCCCGGTAGCCGTCGCGCTGAAGCTCGACAGGGCGAACATACAGCTAAGCAGGCCCAACCAAACGCGAGGTTGACGCATCTGCCGAGTGACCTGTCTCGTTCGATATTGACTTAAGCGCTGCATCAACCACTGCATAAAACCTTGTGCCAACAAAGGCAGTTGTGTTGTCACTTTACGTGTCTCCATTAGCTGACTACATCCAATACCACAGTGCTGATATAGCTATAAACCGGTGCTTTGGCGCTGGCCGGAGCCGGCGCACGATGACGCACTTGCACCACATAGCGCCCAGCCCGAGCCACCGGCAAGGTCACCTTGCCGGCTTGGTCACTTTTACCGACGCTTGCGGTCGCCGCCTCATCAGACTCCGGCGCTGTAGCCCACATCAGTTCAGCACTGGCATTCGCGAGGGGTTGGCCATGCAACAACACTTGCAGCTGCAATGGCTGCCCGGCAAATAACTCATTCGGATGGGAGATAAAGGCAATTTCTAGGCCTTGACCACTGGGTTGTAACGCTTGACGGTTGGGCTTGCCTGTTGTGAGGTAGGTTTCGGCTCGGGTGACACTTTGAAAGTGCGCGGTTAACGTCGCCCCAGTCGGTAGGACAAAATGGGGGTCCCGGCTACTGTGTTGTTTGCCTTGGTGTTGATATTGATGAAACACGGCGCCGTACCGCTCACCCGTGCTAAAGCGATAGGTGCCGGCTTCGGTTAATTTATGATCCACAATGGTTCGGCTTGTCACCATCACCAATTCATCGGGCGTTTGCCGTACGCCTTTGGGCGTTAGTACAAAAAACTCACTCTGATCAAATTTGGCTTCTGGCACAAAAAAACGATCGGCAAAAGCCGCTTCTAAGCTGACCCGCTGCCGAATAGGTTCTGCCGCCGCCGGCGCTAAGTAAGGCACATGTGCCCATGCCGACCCGCTACATAGCAGTAATATCGTACCAAGCTGTGGCCATAACTGCCGCGTGGCAGCGCCGGTTCTGT